>Ga0326728_10002106_pt1 | contig 67517 bp, 53 predicted proteins | sample MB3enrmetagenome_FD_207602 | JGI IMG/M metagenome (GOLD analysis project Ga0326728, IMG submission 207602) | Lab enriched peat soil microbial communities from McLean, Ithaca, NY, United States - MB31MN | ecosystem: Environmental > Terrestrial > Soil > Wetlands > Peat | place: USA: New York... | reverse complement strand
GTGGTCTAGTCTCCAGCGGTTATCCACAGGTGCTTTTTCGACGCTACCGGCTCAAAGTCAGGCCGCAGTCGCCGCTCTCAGCGCCCTCGAAGCCGATCCCAAAAAGCTGGTGAGAAATACGGGCTAGTCCCTTTTTTTCATAGGCATTCCCGCTTCGTTCCCTCAAAAAAAGAATCCTTTCTTTAAATTCCTGCACCGTTTTAGCCCGAGTGACAAATTGAGCGAGTGATGCTGTCACGCGTCGGCGGCGTGCAGCCCTTCGTCCCCCAGCCCCCAGTCTCCAGCCCCTAGCCCCCGTTTTTTCCTTCGCCACCTGCCACATGCCACATACCACCCACCCTTGTTTTCAACAACATTCCCGCTTCGTTCGCTCATTTTTGAAGTTCCCGAGTTCTTTCTTCCTCTTCCAGAAGCGACATATTGTCCTTGGCTGCCGTGGGCGCCAAAGGGCCTGTCAACTCCGGTCCTCTTCGATGGCCCGAACAGCGGGCGGCGCGAAAAAGGACCCGAGCAGTTCACTATTTACCCTTCCCTCTTCCCCATTCCCTGTTCCCTCTTCCCCATTCCCTGTTCCCTCTTCCCTATTCCCTGTTCCCTCTTCCCTATTCCCTACTTTTCCCCTAGCCCCTGACACCTGAAACCCGTCACCTAACACCTGTTTTTCTGCTTTTTTCGGCGTTTTTCGCACTCAAAACCAGTTCGTTTTTTCGCCGCAAAAGCGTTAACCCCTGTGCTTTCAATAAATCCTTAGGTTCGTTCCCACTATTTAGTATCTTTTTTGCATTTTGCGGCCATCCATCGCAGTCGCGGCGCTGATGTGGGACCCCTTCCAACCGGCATGGCGGCGCGTCCGGCATACGTCAACTACGGTAGGCTACCATACCTCCCGCCGCCTGTCAAGCCTAAAGTTTGAGGACTTTCCCCATTTTTTTGCCCGTGCGTCGCGATCCGTCAGATTCGATGCTCTATTCTGAGCGCCGCACTTGATTTCGGGTGTTTAGAACTGACTCAGGGAGGAGGGCTCCTTTATTGAAAACAAAGCTCCTTTGCGTAGCCTCGGTGACTTGCGAAGCCACTCTCGCCCCCTCCAGAACTGGCGATCCGTGCCTCCGGGGTTGAAATTCAAGTGTCCGGGATCATTCACTTTTTGAAAACTGTATCTTCTTTGCTTTCATGAGTTACACGCAATTGGCACGGAGTTTTGGGGAAACTCCTGACAATGCGTGCACGTCACAGTTGACCTATGAAAGTTGTTTTCGAGCTCGCGCCCGCCCAAGCCGAGAAACTCCGTCGGGAGGCCGAACGCCTGCGAGTTGCGCCTGACGAATTGGCCCGTGCGACCTTCTCCGATCTGCTAGCCAGCCGGGACGAGGCCTTCCAGGCTGCCGTATAACGACTGTTGCGCAAGAACGAGGCACTGTATCGGCGCCTAGCCTGGTGCGATACCTCGCGGTGGGAGAGGTCGTCGAACCGCACCGGTGGCCATCGAGAAGACCGGCGGCATGGATGGGGAGTCGGCTGCTTCGCCGGCACTTTGTCGCGGTAGAAGCCCCCAGGGCCATGCAGGAAGGACTAAACGCTCATCGGTCTATCGTGTGTTGGTGATGAAAGGGAATGCCGAGATTTCCTAAACGGATCGTTCCCATGTAGCGTAAGGACTTAATGTCTCTTGACGATATCAACTATCGCGTTACTATTCTGTTCTTATACTGCCAGATTTGGAGAGAAACGATATGGGGGCCAAGCCTGGGTTGTGTATCTCCCCTTTGATAGGAATCCTATTGCTGACCGGCTGTGGCGGGGGAGGATCAAGTACCGCCCCAACACCCGCCCCGCCTTCGTTCACAATCAGTATTAACCCGTCGAGCTTTTCCATGTCAGCGGGAACCTCCATGACAGCGAACGTTTCTCTGCAAGGTCAAAACGGATTCGACGGAACGGCAACTGTCACTATCTCGGGCCTGCCGGATGGATTGACGGTTGCTCCGGCCTCTCCTTTTTCTTTGACCACAGCGGGACAGGCGCTGAGCTTCACCGCTGCATCAGACGTGGCGGACGGGAGTTATACGCTATCGTTCCAGGCGAGCAGCAATACGCTCAACGCTTCAACAAGTGCGTCGCTGCTTGTTGCGCCGCCTGCATCGTTCAGCGTGGTGCCGTCCGATAACAACCTGACGGTGCAATATGGAAGTTCGACCTCCACGACAATCAACTTTTCCCCAGGGGCGGGCCCCACAAACTATACACTCCAGTTGGCTGCCTCGGGTTTGCCCAGCGGAGCCACGGCGTCGTTTTCGCCCAATCCAGTGGCTCCGACCTCCTCCTCGACAGCGACCTTCACTCCGCCTTCATCCGCTCAAAACTCTACTAGCGCCCAGATCACCATCACTGCCACTCGGTCCTCGGATGGAATGCAACAACAAGCGCAGGTTCTCCTCAGCATGGTCCTGCCGGCGGGCCAGCTTCCCTCGAGCCGCACAGAATTTGTCCGCACAGACGACACGCCCTCTTCCATAGTCTATGATCCAGTCCATAACCTCGTGTTCGCTTGCGATCCCCATCTTTCCCGCGTCGATGTGGTCTCACCGGCGTCCCGCCAGATTGTGAGAAGCATCCCAGTCCCGGGAGCACAGGCGTTGAGCTTAAGTGTGGACAACTCTCGCGTGTACGTCGGCGGCTGGATGCAGCAGCTTTCTTGGATCGATACGGCGTCCCTGTCTGTTGTCGGCCGATATACCCTCCCAGTGATCAAAAACTACTTTACTGAGGCGCCCGTCTTGGCGGCTCTGTCGAACGGAAAGATCCTCACCAGTTCGGCACTGTTTGATCCGAGCCTGGGGATCACTACCGCGGCGACAGCGACGTGCGATTTGGGTGGCGAATCTGCGCGGAGTGGCGACGGAACGAAAGTCATCGTCTCCAGTGACACCTACCCAAGCTATGTGTGTCTCTACGACGCCGCGACCAATTCTACTTCCGCGCAAACCCAATTTCAGGACTTTGCATTTGCAGTTGCTGCCAACCCCAACGGTACGCAGTTCGCCGTAGCTGTGAATAACGAGGGAACTTACCTGCTGGATGCCAATTTGAACATTTTGGGCACTGCGCCCGTGAGCGGCCTAACCACCGGGATGGTGTACAGCCCCGACGGTGGTTCTCTGTACATCGTGTCGCAGCCCGCCAGCGTTCCGATTATCTCCACAGTAAACACACAAACCTTTCAGCTCATCGGCACTGCGCCTGCTTATGCCACCAATATCGCTTACTTCGAGCGTGTACCTCCTCTGATGATTGAAACCCCGATGGCCGTGGATGCCACAGGTCTCATCTTTGGCTCTGCGGATCACGGAGTGGCAATGGATGATTCGACTTTCTACCAGACTTTCGCGGCCTCGGCTGTAGCTTGGGTATATGCAATTGTCGCCGTCCCCGCCGAAGGTCCCGTGAATTCATCGACCCCGGTAGAAATAAGAACACAATCCTTCAGCCAGCTCCCCAACGTGTGGTTTGGGGAGCAGATCGGCACGGATGCCTCTGCAAATGGCGCTGGGCAGGTGCAAGCGACGGCTCCCCCAGCGTCCGTTCCCGGTCCCGTGAACATCAGGATCTTCGTCCCAGACGGGACAGAGGCCATGATCCCGCAAGCCTTTACATATGGTGAGTCCCCCGTCACCTACGGAACCCTGGGGGCAGCGGCAAGCGGCGGCGCCACAGCGGATTTGTTCGGTTACGGCTACAGCGTCGACGTTCAGGGAGGAGCGCCCCAGGTGCAAATCGGGGGGAAGAGCGCCTCGGTTACCCATGCCACCCTTTACCCTACGGAAAGCGCTTACCCTTTTCCGCTCCAACACTTGCAGGTGACTGTACCCACAGGCTCGGCCGGCGCTCAAGATCTCACGATTAGCTCATCGAGCGGGACGACGACGCTTCCCAAAGGCTTTCATGTTTTGGCAGGCGTTGAGGATTACTCCACGACCGACACACTGTTGGACGTCGTGTATGACCAGTCGCGCCAGCAACTCTATCTGAGCGCCGGCAATCATGTTGATGTCTTCTCACTCAGTACGAATTCATTCCTGCCAGCCATCACGCCTCCCAGCTTGGGAGGAACGCGTCAACTGGCAGGCCTGGCCCTGACGCCAGATAGCTCGAAACTGCTGGTAGCCAACTTCGGCGACGACTCCGTGGCAATTATCAATCCCGACGCTCCCTCCGGTGCTGTAGCGGTTCAGATTGTTCCCCCCGGCACGTTCGAAAGCCCCGTTCCAGCAACGATTGTTACCACGAGTCTCAACACTGCATTCATCTACACAGGTAATACGGGGGGATTTACCGGTGGCGGATGGCTCTATACGTTGGATCTCGGCACTCTTCAAGTTTCACTCGACAATAACCCCGACCCTTCTTTCCCCGGGAGTGCAGGAAGCTCAATTTCCTCCTCGAAGGATGGCTCGGAGGCCTTTATTGTCTCGGTGGATGACGACGGTGGACCCATCGATACCTGGAGCGCCGCAACTAACACCTGGACGGGCCACAGCATCGGGGGCCTTCTTTCCGACGGAACTGTGTCTGGGGATGGCAACGTTTTCGCGTCGGTCGGTGCGAGTCTGTTTGACGTGCGATTTGAAGATTCTGGGGCGAATATTCTCGGACTGGCTGGGCTGCCGGAGTTCCTGGTCCCGATCTCGACCGCAGGTCTTTTGGAGTATGTGCCTGGAGCGAGGCTAAACGACGCCGGGAGCCTCCTCTACATACCATTTTCCAACGGGATCGACATTTTCGATGTCCAGCACGGCGACTTGCAGGAACGAATCTTTCTGACTGAGCAGATCACAGGAGGTGGATCTCTGGGCAACCTCTCAAGCCAAATAATTCACTTTATGACCATCGATGAAACAGGACAACGCGTCTTCCTCATCACCAATAAGGGCCTCACTATTGCCCAGCTTGATTCTGTGCCGCTCTCGATTGGCAGCGTGACCCCCTCGTCGGGTGCCGCTGGCACTCAGGTCAAGGTCCGTGGCAGTGGTTTTGTTCAGGGCACCACCGCCAGCGCCAATGGCACAGCGGCAACTGTCAGCTACGTGGATGCTGATACTCTGCAAGTCACCTTGCCCTCGCTCCCGGCGGGTGTTGTCCAGATTACGATTACCAATCCTGACGGGCAGAGCTACGCTCTTGACGACGCGTTCACTGTGCAATGAGCCGCTATCATCTCTGAAGCAGGCAGAGTTGTTCCGTAACCCTGCGGCTTTTGTTCAGATCCTCGTCGTTTCATCGGCCGGAATTCTCACGCGGTCGATCCGCAAGGGCGGCTGGCGCCCCCCTCGGGCACTGCCGGGAACGCGTATTCACGAACGCTCGACCACTTCCAATCTTCCGACCGCTTTATCCGTCCCCGCCGCAGCGGATTCCAGTGGATATTCCCCGCCCTCCCGTGGCGTTGTAGCGGTGATCTCCCCATTGCCGAAAGTCGCTTTGTGTTTCCTAGTAAAGAACTCTAAATCTGATGGTGTCAGGTATTTTTTCAAGCGCTCGGATGAGGTTGTCGTCCCACTCATGATTGATGTCCAGGATGGCGTACCCGACCGTCCCCTTGGTGTCATAGACTTGCCGTTCCACGTTGATGCCTCGATCCGCGAACACCCGGTTTATGGCCAGCAACATTCCGGGAATGTTCCTATGAATGTGTACCAACCTGTGGTTCTGTGGGGCACTCTCGAGTTGACAGTGCGGCAAATTCACGCTGAGCCGGGTGTTGCCGCTTTGTAAGTAGCGGTGCATCTGCGCCGAAACGAATTGTCCAATGCTTTGCTGGGCTTCTTCGGTGCTTCCTCCGATGTGCGGGGTCAGGATGACGTTGGGAAGGTTCTGGAGTGAGTTGGAGAAAAGTCCCCCGCTGCCCGGCTCTTCGGGGAAAACATCAATGGCCGCCCCGCTCAGCTTGCCGCTTTTCAGGTTCTCTGCGAGCGCTTCATGATTGACCACAAAACCTCGGCTCAGGTTGAGGAAAAACGATCCGCTTTTCATCATGCGAAACTCTTCTTCGCCGAAAAAATTCCTGTTTTGTGGCTTGCCGTCAACGTGGAGGGAAACCACGTCCGCGGTTTGAAGCAGCTCGGAAAACGTGCAGCTCTTTGCGTTCCCTCGCGCCAGAACCTCCGCCACATCGCAGAAGATAACTTTCATTCCCATGGCCTCTGCCAGTTCGGAAAGTTGCGAGCCAATCTTGCCGTAGCCCACGATGCCGAGCGTTAAGCCACGAACTTCATGGCAACCTTTCGCGCTCTTGTGCCAGGCGCCGCGGTGAAGATCGAGGCTGCTGTGAAAGACCCGCCGCACCAACACGATGATTTCCCCCAAGGCGAGCTCTGCCACGGAGCGGGTGTTACTGTGGGGATCGTTGAAGACTGCGATGCCCCGTTCAGTGCAACTGGCGCAGTCAATCTGCTCGACTCCGATACAATACGCACCGACCACAAGCAGCCCAGGAGCAGATTCAAGAACAGACCTGGTGATTCTTGTCTTGGACCGGATACCGAGCACGGTAACACCTCGGATTTCCCGAACAAGTACGGCCTCATCCGGGCTTCCGGGCAGGGTCCTGACTTCATAGCCGGCGCGGGAGAATGTTGCCACTGCATCTTCATGAACGCCCTCAAAGAACAACGCTTTCATCGTCATCTCGCTTTCCTGAAAACCATCCCGTTCCAGTCATTCCCGCGAAAGCGGGAATCCAGTCTCGCATGGACAGACCTGGACCCCCGCTTTCGCGGGGGTGACAACATCGGTGATTTTCATTTTCTCGGGTGGGCCGCAGGCTCATGGTTACTCCGTTAAAGAATAGGAAGCGATGAGTTTATAAAATACCCCAGAGAAAGTGCCAAAAGAAAAGGATTTTAGAGGTGGTGGGAGTTTTGCTGCTGATTTCGGGAAAGGCGGTCACTGGTTCCAGTCCCCCAAGGGCAGGCAACTGTGATGCGGCGCGCAGTGGATGCGCCAGCCCGCCTATTCCAAATCGGGGGTATGCTCCCTGGATATGAGAAGGCGGATGGACCTCGCCTGGCCGGGGGTTCGTGCGATGAGTCCACGCTTCTCCAGGGTCAGGATCATCTGGTGGACGGAAGGCGGGGAGACTCGGAAATACTGCTGCATGTCTGCCTCCGCCGGCGCGCGGCCATAGATCCTGATGTAGTAATGAATAAAAGCCAGGTATTGGCCTTGCTTTTGCGTGAATGGCGCATTCATGGGTTACCGGGAGATCGTACCATGAGATTTCTTCGAGTGCCTATGCTTCTCTTTAGACAGGCCCCGATGCTCTGCCAACTGCCGGCTCGGGCCACCCCTCCTGGGGATCATGACCTACGCCTCCCGCCTTGCGTGCTGGAACTGGAAGAGGGATGCTCTCCGATGGGCCTTGTGGTATGCTTCGGTCTCGAATGAACCCGGCTCAAGTGAGGGTCGCCATCAGTATCGAACATGCTCTGCAATCGGGTGAAACCACGTTGAAGGAGGAGTCAGCGTGCAGTCTGTGAACTCTCTCCCAGCCACTTCGAGTGGCTTGCGGCCACTCTTCACCGTCGGTCACTCTATTTTGGACTTCGGGCAGTTCGCCAAACTGCTCAAGGACTGCGGGATCGAGCTCGTGGCCGACGTGCGCAGCTTGCCTCAAAGCGCGCGTCTGCCCCATTTCAGCCAGCCGGCGTTCGAGAAGCTGCTGGGCGCCGAACACTTTTCGTACCTCTTCCTCGGTGAGGAACTGGGAGGCCGCCCGGACGATGTCGATGCTTACCGCCCCAACGGATTAGTTGACTACGAAGTTCGCCGCAAATCCTATGCTTTCCAGAGGGGAGTGGAACGTCTTTTGAAGGAACTGGAGGGGAGGTCGGTGGCCATGATGTGCGCGGAGGAAGACCCGCTGGAGTGCCACCGTTTTCTCATGGTCTGTCCCGAACTAGTCAAGCTGGGAGTCTCTCCGCTGCACATCCGCAAGGGCGGCCAAATCGAAACGCAAGAAGCGGCCGAGAACCGGTTGCTGGCGGCTAACGGCTTCGCGGCCGTCGCCGCGGACACGCTTTTCCCTCAGGCTCGCACCGAGGCGCTGGAGGATGCGTACCGACTTCAAGCGGAAAGATTCGCCTTTCGGGTCAAACCCTTCGCGCTCGAACCTTGGTAGCATTAATGACTTCAACAATTTTTACCATCGGCTTTACCAAGAAGAGCGCCGAGGAATTTTTCCGGCTTCTCCAAGAGGCGCAGGTCCGGAAGCTGATTGATATCCGGGAGAACCGAGTCGGCCAACTGGCAGGATTTGCGAAGTATCCCGACCTTGCCTTCTTCCTCGATCGAATCTCGGGAATTGCGTACGACTACCAACCCATCTTCGCCCCCAGCCGGGAGATTCGGATTGCCTACCGCAAGACGCGCGACTGGGCGCAATATGAGAAGTCATTTCTGGAACTGATGATGCAAAGGAGAGTTTTGGATGCAGTGGATCCCGCCTCGTTTGAAGGAAGGGTGGCGCTTCTTTGCTCGGAGGCTGAAGCCGACAAGTGCCATCGTCGCCTGGTAGCCGAAATGCTGGCGCAACATTGGTCAGCGCAAGGGCACGCGATCGGAATCAAGCACCTGCACTCCCCCAAGCGACCGCCTCGCAAGAAACGAACTCGTACCAGCCATGAGGGAACTAATTCTATCTGACATCACGGTGATGGGGCCGGGGTATTGCGTGATTGGATTGGAGCGAGTCGGCCAAGATGCCTTCCGATCCGTCCGGCCGATGCCGCAAATAGGCGCCGCGTGGCCCAGGACGTTTCCCTATAATCGAGGGAGCATTGTTCACTTCGTGCCTGCCCCCACTCTGGCTTCGCCGCCGCACCGTGAAGATCAGAACACCCACGGATTGGCGCCGGCGGGTGAGGGTGTAGGCGAACTCGAGTTGGTTGACATGCTCCGGACCGCCGAGGTTTCCTCCAACCACGAAGAACTCTTCGGGTGCGAATTGCGCACTGATACGCAGGGAGGCAACGCCTGGGTGGACCCCGGCTCTGCGACGAGGTCAATCTGCGGGTGCGACTTCAGAAACGTCCGCTTTCGTGTCTTCGGTGACCCTGGAGACTTGAATCTTCGTGCCAAACTAGTGCTGCAATCCGGGGAGACCCTGAATAGCCTGCCTGTTGTCGATCGCGATTGGCGGCGTTTCTTCGACGACCTTGTCCAATGCCGTTCGAAATCCCGTACTGCCCTTGAGCTCGAAGTTTTTCTCAACCGCGCAATTCGCGGGGAACTCCTACGAGCTCGCCACCTGTTTGCGCGGATCGGTCTTGCCAGAGGAAGGCCGAACGAAGGCAAGTGCTGGTTGATGCTGGACACGTTGTTTCCGCAGCCGAAGGCTAGTTGGTTAGGGAGCGTCTGAGCCTATCGCGTCATCACCCTTTGCCACAAGGTGGTTCCCATGAGCTCACCGGAAAACCTGGACGAATCGCGCGCACTCGAGCTCTCTCGGAAGTGTGTAGTAGGCAGGCTTCCTAGTGGCGCAATCCCCGGAGATGACGATGACCTTGTCAAAACCGGAATACTCGACTCGATGGGTTGGGTCGACGTACTGATCTCGATCGAATCGGCCACGGGTCTTCGAGACTTCGGCAGCTCTTGGCCGGAGAGCAAGGGAAAGAGCATTCGAGCGTTGGCAGACATGATTCGCGAAGCTCACAGAAAACCGCCGGAAGAAAACACCAGAGAACACCTCGTAGCAGTGGCGCAGGACGGGTCGGAGGTCTCCATCAAAGGTTGGGGCTACGGTCTGGGTTCGGTCACTGTTGATGCAGACCAGATCGAACAGAAGTTGCACCTTCCGCCGCACAAAATCCGCGATGGAGCGGGCATTCAGGCTTTGCGGTTTGCTGCCCCCACCGAAGACGAACTGATTCTGGGCCAGAGAGCTGCCGACATCGCTCTGGAAATGGCTGAGGTCGCTGTCGAAAAAATCGACTTCCTGATAACGACGAGTACCACCTTCCTTGGCCTCCCATCATTTGCCGCTTCGCTGCACTCACGACTGCTCTTGGGGGAAAGTTGCGGCGCTCTTGACGTCGGCGGAGCCTGTGCGGGCTTGATCTACTCGCTGGCAGTTGCGAAGGGCCTGCTTCGCACCGCGCCCCAGGGGGTGGCGCTAGTCGTGGCTTCGGAAGTCCACAGCCGCAGGCTCAGCGCGGCTGATGCGCCCCAAGAATTCCAGGCGCTCTTCGGTGACGGAGCTTGTGCATTCATTGTCATGCCCGCCGCTGACACTAACCCGGAGAAGTCTCTGCGACTCGGAGACTTCGTCTGGGGATGTTCCGGGACCTTCGCATCTTCACTAAGCGTAAACGTAAGCGAAAATGCCGAAACGACCGTTCAGTTCAAAGGGGAACAGCTTGCCCACGCTGCGGTAACGCAAATGGATCGTATCCTCGAGGTCCTGGAGAACAAGAGCGGGCGGACGCGAGCCCAAGCCGATTATTTGGCGCTGCACCAGCCCAACCCACGCGTTGTCGAAATACTGGCTGAAAGAGCCCGCGTCCCTTTGGAGAAGATTCCGCTCATATCCAGGACCTGTGGGAATCTCGGGTCCGCTACCTGCGGCGTCAGCCTGTGTCAGGCTCTCACCAACCTTCGCGCACAAGAAGACCGTTCACGAGCGCCCTTGATCTTCATGGCCGCAGTTGCCCCGGGCCTGATTTGGGGCGGTGCTTTCCTTAGTTGAACGCAGCCCGCAACGACAAGCGGACGTGTGCTTTTCAGCACGTCTACGGTTTGCCAAATGGGCTGTTGACCAGTTGCCACAAGCTCGAAGCTACTATCAGCCGCTGTCTGGTCTGCGCGCGACGATTTCTCGTCCTGTCCGCAGTGCCTCCGTGTCCTCTGTGCCCCGAAGAGCCTCAACACAGAGTTCACTGAGCCGCTCCGCGTGCTCCGTGCTTAAGGCTTGAGAGGCACAGAGGACGCAGAGAATCTCGTTTTGCCTGCATCCAGTAGCCGCGGTGTGGCAATGAGGGCGGAGTTCATCGTGCGGGCCGAAGAAAACGACGTCATAACCCGCGCAGGGTGCTGCCCGTCACGTTGACCCTAAAGGTCGCTAAACGGCGTCCGCGCTACCTGCCGCAACGGCCAGAGCGCTGCGGGGTTGGTCCGTGTTGGCCGCGCCGTCTCGCAGTGTCATGGTTTTGCCGGAAATTGCCGGCACGCGCTCGCCTGGCACGATGATTCCGACTAAATTCAATGGGTCGGCGGCGGAGAGGGTGACGATTTCGCCGGTTGGATCGAGGTGCCGCGCGGCGCGCAGCGATTCGAGCGCCACCGGCAAGGCAAATTGCTCGCCCAGGAAACCATCCACAAAGCGGCCGCCCCGCACCTCGCCCCGATCTTCAAGGCGCCTAAAGGTAATCAGTAGCTCGCGCCATTTGAACGGGAATTCCTCCCGCAAGGTCAATTCTCGAAACACCACGCCGTAGCGTTCCAGCAGCACGCTGCAAACCGCTTGGAGTGCCTTCGCGCGATCTGTCGTGTCGCCTGAAAAGAGCAGCGACCATCGTCCCGTGCTGTGCCGCGGGCGAGCCTTGCGCCCTCTCCCTTGTCCGGCGCGCCGTTTGGGATCGATGAGAGCGCGCAAATTGTCGAAGCCGTCGGCGGTGAAGAGCCCCGCGGCCACCAATTCCCAGAGCGCAGTTTCGACTTCGGATTTGAGTTTGCCGGTTCCGCGTACAATGTCGGCGAAGAACGAAGCGCCGCGCTGCCGGATATACTCGAGCACCTCCCGCGCGACCTGGCTCAGGGCTCGAGACACTTCTGGCAGAGAGGCGTGGCGTGGAATCATCCAATCGGATTCCTCCCGCACGAAGAAGGTGATCGGCGCCACACTCGAAGGAGTGATGCGCCGCGCGGCAATGGCGGGAGCGTCATTCCGATCCCGCGCTTGCGGGAGAGGAATCTCGCTCTGCAACAGATCGTGCTCCCCCGCGGAGCCGACGGAGCTTCGTAGCGCGGGCGTCTCGCCCGCTGTGGCGGGAGCGGCCCGCTCCCGCACGCGAGGGGGCGGGCAAGATGCCCGCGCCACAGCGGGCGAGACGCCCGCGCTACATAATGCGACCGGTTCGAGGGTGGCCGGATGCGGTGACAAACGCCCCCAGCCCACGGCCCCCGTCAGGCAAAGCTGGTCGAGTATTTGCGGATCATAGCCGGCCACTCGAGGCGTGAGGATGTGCGGCTCCCAGGCATTGGCGGGCGCCTCGAATCCCTGCAATTGCCGGATGACTTCGAGCACGCCTCGTTCACCAGTCACCTGCGTGCCTGGGGCAACGTGTTGCCATCGCAGCAGCCAGCGCATGAACTGAGCTCGAGTGACAGGTTGAATCTCCTTGCGCAGCGTGCCCAGCGTGAGCCGATGAATGCGCGCCAGCAAGCGGCGGTCGCACCATTCAATTGTGGGGCACCACCCCTTAGTCCCCTCCTCGGAGAGGAGGGGAGCGCGAGTGAATTGTCCTCGCAACACTCGACCTTCGGCTTCGAGGCGAAGCATGGCAGCCTCGATGTCAGCCGCCGGCAATCCCACAGTGCGTGCCAGCCAGGGAACCTCGACCGGTCCGGAATGTTCCATCCAACCTCGAACGAGTTGAAGCAGGGCATCGTCTCTCACAAAAACCGGCTCACCGATTTCAGCAGGCTCTGTCTCGAACCGTGCCCCAGGAAAGAGAATTGAGAAGGTCTTGATTCTCTCCGCCGCGACCCAAACGATATCGTCGCCCACCACCGCGCGAGCGGCGCGCTTCTCGGCGACGAGCTCACGAAAGAGATCGCCCCACTGCACGACCACCGGCAAGCCTCCGGGCGACACGAAGTTTTCCGGCAACGCAACGAATACCTGGAGCGCTTCGCTCAATTCGTCCGCGTCGCGAACGTCCGGCCAAGCTTCTTCGCGGACTTGCGCGATAGCGGCGGGATCAAGCCGGCCGATTTCCGAGAGCACCGTCTCCGGCAGAACGCGGCGCAAGGAGACGGCGCGCGCCCGGCGCTCTTCGAGCGGGGCATCATCGAGATAGGCGTACGGATTGGCGTTCAGAATCTCGTGAGAGAATTGGGATGGAGCGGGCGTGTCCACCGCGATGCAGCGGACATGGCCATCCCTGATTCCGCGCAGCACCCGCTTCAATCCTTCCAGGTCCAACGCTTGCGTGAGCACATCCTTCATCACCTCGCGGATCAGGGGGTGGTCTGGAACGTGGATGTCGCCCTCGAGGTTGTCCTGGCATGCCGCCGCGTCCGGGAAGACCGCCGCCAGGAGGTCGTCCGCGCGCATGCGCTGGATTTGAAGCGGAATCTTCTTTCCGTTGCGAACACGCGGCAGCGCCAGAGCACGTGTGGCGTCCCAACGCCAGCGTGTGGTGAAGATGGGCGAAACCAGCGCGGCCTGCTCGAGGACGGCGGCAGCGGATTCCGGCGCCAGGAAATGGAAAACATCAGCGAGCGGAAAGCTGTGCTGCTCACCCAGCGAGATGTTCAGGCCTTCCTCGGTGGCAGCGGCTTGCAATTCAAAATTGAATGAACGGCAGAACTTCTTGCGCAGCGCCAGTCCCCAGGCTTTGTTGATTCTGCCGCCAAACGGCGCGTGGATGATAAGTTGCATGCCGCCGGCCTCGTCGAAAAAGCGCTCGGCAACGATTCTGTTTTGAGTTGGAACCGCGCCGAGCATGGCGCGCCCGGCGAGGATGTATTCAACCGCCTGCTCGGCCCCGGCGTCATCCAGCCCGCATTGCTCTTTCAACCATTGCGTAGCGCCGACCTTTAGGTCGGCACGTTCGGTTTGTTGCTCGGCAGGCGTGGCGGCGCCCCTTAGGGCGGCATGTTGCAACGAGCCCGCCGAATGGTCGGCACCTGCCGGGCTAAAGCCCGCCGCTACGTTAGGTGCCGACCTAAAGGTCGGCGCTACAAAACCACTAATCTTCTCGCGTATCTCTGAAACTTGGGCCGAGAGTTCCGGCGTGCGTGCTGGTGCCTCTCCAAGCCAGAAAGGAATGTCGGGGGCGGCGCCGTGAGCATCCTCCACCAACACGCGTCCTGAACGACCTTCGATCCGGGTGATGCGCCAGGACGTGTTCCCTAAGAGGAAAACGTCGCCGCGCATGCTCTCGGCTGCGAAGTCTTCGGCCACCGTACCCGCCACGACGCCTTCCGGCTGTGCCACGACCGTGTAAAGCGCGGACTCAGGAATAGCGCCGCCGTTTGTAATGGCCACCAGGCGGCTACCGCGCCGGCCTCGGAGACGGTGTCGAACGCGGTCGCGATGCAGATAGGATCCGTAGCGGCCGCGGCGGGCCGTGATTCCCTCGGAAAGCATTTCGAGCACTGCGTCAAAGTCCTGGCGGGCCAGATCGCGGTACGGGTACGCCCGGCGCAAGGCCTGGAAGATATCGTCTTCGTGCCACTCTTCGCAAGCGCACATCGCCACGATTTGCTGAGCCAGGATGTCCAAAGGCGAGTCCGGGATCTCGAGGCGGTCGAGTTCACCCTGTCGCAGGGCTCGAACTAGCGCGGCGCATTCGATGAGCTCATCGCGCGTCATGGCGAAAAGGCGCCCCTTGGGCACTGCCCCGCGCCAATGGCCGGCCCGGCCGATCCGTTGCAGGGCCACCGCGATGGAATGGGGCGATTCGATCTGGCAAACCAGATCCACCGTGCCGATGTCGATGCCGAGCTCGAGGGAAGCAGTGGCCACGAGCACCCGCACGTCACCCGCCTTCAACTTATTTTCCGCAACCAGCCGGACCTTACGCGCCAGGCTGCCGTGATGCGCCGCGACGGCGTCCACGCCCAGCCGTTGGGCGAGGTGATGAGATATCCGCTCGGAGAGCCGCCGCGTGTTCACAAAGACCAGCGTGGAGCGATGTTGCCGCACCAGCTCCGCCAGCCGGTCGTAAACCTCTTCCCACATCTCGTTGGTAGCGATGGGGCCAAGCTCGCTGCGCGGCACTTCCACCGCAAGGTCGAGCGCGCGCCGGCGCCCTATGTTGACGATGGCGGGTTCGGTCCGGCCATTTCCGACCAGGAATTTGGCCACCAGCTCGATGGGCTTTTGAGTGGCTGAAAGTCCAATACGCACCGGTGGACGGTTCGGGCGCGATTGAGCTATCAGAGTTTCTAGCCTTTCGAGTGAAAGCGCCAGATGCGCGCCGCGCTTGTCGTCCGCCACGGCGTGTATTTCATCCACAATCACCGTTTCAACGTCACGCAGGATGGCACGGCTCTTTTCCGCCGTCAGCAGGATGTAAAGGGATTCGGGCGTCGTCACCAGTATGTGCGGTGGCTGCTTGAGCATCGCCCGGCGCTCCGGCGTCAGTGTGTCGCCGGTGCGAACCGCGGCGCGGATGGGCGGCATCAGCAACCCTCGCCGACCTGCCAGCTCGGTGATTTCACTCAGCGGGACTTCCAAATTCTTGCGAATGTCGTTGCTCAAAGCCTTGAGGGGCGAAACATAAAGGACTTCCGTGCGATTCTGGAGCCCGCCGCTCAGGGCCTTCCGAATCAGATGATCGATGCAGGCAAGAAACGCGGCCAGCGTCTTGCCGGATCCGGTGGGCGCGCAGATCAGTGTGGATTTGCCTGCCAGAATAGGCGGCCAGCCTTGCTCTTGCGGTTCAGTGGGCGAGCCAAACCTGCCCGCGAACCATTCCTGAACGAGCGGATGGGCCCAAGATAGGGAAGCCACGGAGTCCTGCGGCACGTTGTCGAAGCCCGAAGTCAGCATGTCATTTAAGTTTAACCACGCGCCGCAAAAATGCAATCTTCAGGGCCGCCGAAGGCAGGTCGTCGTATGGCAATCCTGTACGGTTTCGCGTAGAATTAGCCACACGATTGTGGCGGCTGATCTCGCCAGGCCAAGGACGTCAGGCCTGATGGCTCGACGGCGAGCCACCGTGCTCGCTACGATGGGCATGGCGGAAAATGAATTGTCCAAGGGAGAGTGGGACTACTACACAAAGGCTACCTTTGATTTCCCACATCCAGAGCTTGTCAATTAGCCATGAGGAATGGTGATGCGTCCAGGCGAAAGCTGGTGGGCCGCAGTGGCGGCGCCTACGGGAACGGGCCTGAGCAGAACGTGGATTCCCGCTTTCGCGGGAATGACGTGTTGCAGGAACGACGGAAAAACAACCAATAGGAGCAGAAATTGGCAAATCTTCAAATCACCATTGAACAACTTTACGCTCGCCCGGCCGACCAATCCGGCGAAGAATACTTCAGCGCCTTCGACGCATTCAAGCTGGAGCTGAACGAGGGCCGGATTCGAGCGGCGGAGCCTGATCCGGGTTCACCCACCGGCTGGAAAGTGAATCCCTGGGTAAAGAAGGGGATTTTGCTGGGGTTCAGGATCGGGCGCATTACCGAAATAGGACCCGCTGGTTCTCAGTTTCGCGACAAGCACACGTTCCCTTTGAAGCAAATCCGCTGGAACCTAAACGCGCGCGTAGTCCCCGGTGGGTCTTCAATTCGTGATGGCTGTTACATCGGCAAGAACGTGACGTGTATGCCGCCCATGTATGTGAACGTGGGCGCCTATGTGGACGATGGCACTATGATCGACTCGCACGCCTTGGTGGGTTCATGCGCTCAGGTGGGCAAGCGCGTTCACCTCAGCGCGGCGGCGCAGATTGGCGGCGTGCTGGAGCCGATTGGCGCCATGCCCGTGATTGTGGAAGACGAGGTCCTGGTGGGCGGCAACTGCGGAGTTTACGAAGGGACGATCGTCGGCAAGGGAAGCGTTTTGGCCGCCGGGGCGATTTTGACGGGCTCGACCCCAGTTTACGACTTGGTGCGCGACGCGGTCTATCGCCGCGAGGGCGAAAAACCGTTAATGATTCCGTCAGGTGCGGTGGTCGTCCCCGGCGCCCGCGCGGTCACTACCGGACGAGGAAAAGAGCTGGGCCTTTCCCTCTACACTCCTGTCATCATCAAGTACCGCGACGAGAAGACAGACCAGGCAGTGCGGCTGGAAGAATTGTTGCGGTGAGTGCTGTCCGTGGTCCGTGGTCAGTGGTCAGCGGCCAAACAACATCGCGGCTCAAGACGTTGACGAACGACCCGCCACGGCGGGACAGCGGACGGCGCACAATTTTGCCTCTCCACTATCGTCGAATTCGAAATATCGCAGAGGAGTCGAATAGATAAATTTTATCGTAATAATAAATAAATCAAATTGTGCTTGACCAAGCATCTCGGGTATTCTGATATAGAGGAAGGAAGAACTGCTGTGAAAATGAGCCTCGCCCGGAGAGCGTGACTTCTGGACCAGCCGGGAGGGGACTAACACGATGAATGGTTCGCTTCTAAACAGGAATGTCATCCGTCTCATCCTTACGGCGCCGCCGGCCAAAGTGCTGCGCGGCGTACCCACCGAAAGATCGCACGTCATCATTACGGTGCCGCCGGCCTGAGTGCTGAGCGGCGAACCGACCGAAAAATCAAGCGTTCTCACAGCACAAGAAACAGCCGAAATAAGGCATTGACGGCGGCAGGAGGGAATGCTAATCTACCTACCGACTGGTCGGTAGTGGATACCCAGCCGCTATTGGAGCGAAAGAGAAGATGCCAAAACTTTACTCGGGTTCAGAACTCTTACTGGAAAGCCTCAGCCGTCAGAAGGTAGAAGTGCTTTTCGGGCTCCCCGGCGGCGCGGTGTTACCTCTTTACGACGCCCTTTACAGCGCGGGCATTCGTCACCTCCTGGTGCGTCATGAGCAGGCTGCGGCCTTTGCTGCGGACGGCTACGCGCGGGTCACCGGCAAGCCCGGCGTCTGTCTTGGGACGTCCGGGCCTGGCGCCACGAATCTAATCACTGGCCTGACGTCTGCGTTGATGGATTCCATTCCGGTGGTTGCGTTGACTGGCCAGGTGCCGTTGTCTCTGATGGGCAAGGACGCCTTTCAGGAGGCGGATACCATCGGCATCAGTCTTCCCAGCACCAAGCAATCGTTCCTGGTTCGGTCCGCAGCCGAGGTCCCTTCCGTGATCCAGAAAGCCTTCAAAGCCGCTGTATCGGGACGACCGGGACCGGTGTTGGTCGATCTCCCCAAGAGCGTGCTCATGGAAAATGCCGAGGCCAACTACCCCCCCATCGCCGGCCCCGAACTTCCAGAGAGAGTGCGCGAGTGGACGGACGATGACGTCGAGCGTGCCGTCGATATGATCCTGGAGAGCAGGAGGGCGGTGCTTTATGCGGGTGGTGGCGTCATCACGGCAAACGCTTCCGATGAATTGCGCGAGCTTGCCGATTTGACGCACATTCCCCTCACCACCACGCTGATGGGGCTGGGGTGCTTTCCCTCGCGTCACCCACTTTCGCTGGGCATGTTGGGAATGCACGGCGCTTATGCCACCAACATGGCCATCTGCCAGTGCGACTTGCTCATAGCCGTCGGCGCGCGGTTTGACGACCGCGTCACGGGCCGCCTGGACAGTTTTGCGCCCAACGCCAAGAAGATCCATCTGGACGTGGACCCGTCCGAGGTCAACAAGAACGTGCGCGTTGATCTGGCTCTGGTGGGCGACGCCAAGGAAACATTGCGCGCACTCCTTGCCGCCTTGAAGCGCAGGAACGCCACACCCCCGACGGAAAGGCAGCAGTGGCTCCAGCGAATTGAAGCCTGGCGTTCCGAGCACCCGCTGACCTACGACAAATACGCCAACAACGTCAAACCTCAATTCGTGATCGAGACGCTGTCGCAATATGCCAGCGACGATGCCATCGTGGCCGTGGATGTGGGCCAGCACCAGATGTGGGGCGCCCAATTCTGGAATTTCACGCGCCCGCGCGCCTGGCTCTCTTCCAGCGGGCTCGGCTCGATGGGCTATGGCTTCCCGGCGGCCATGGGCGCGCAAATGGCATTTCCCGATCGACAGGTGATCGCCATCGTGGGCGACGGCGGATTCCAGATGACCCTGAACGACCTCGCCACCGTTGTGCAGTACCGTGTTCCGGTCAAGATCGCCATCATCAATAATCGCGCCCTGGGGATGGTCCGCCAGTGGCAGGAGATCTTTTTTGAGAAGCGTTACTGCGACACTGACTTGGACTTCGCACCTGACTTCGTGAAATTGGCCGAAGCTTACGGGATTCGTGGCGCCCGGGTCGAGCACCGCACCGACGTGGCGGACGCGGTGCAGGATTTCTTGAGCGATCGCGAGCCTCGCCTGATCGACTTCTGGGTTGATCCGGCCGAGAACGTCTATCCGATCGTGCCGCCGGGAGCATCACTGGCGGAAATGGTGGTGGAGCCTCCGCGCGTCCTGGTGGAAGAGGAAGCGCTCGACGATCTGTGGGCGGTTTAGCGTGCTGACAGGAGCAGGTTATGCAGTGGTTGCTGACTCTTGAAACGAATAACGACATGATATCAGTCTGCCGGCTGATGAACATTTTCCGGCGAAAGAACCTGAAGATCACCACCCTGGCGATGACAGCCCGGCCGTCGGCGTTCTCCCTGATGAGTGTGGTCGAATCAGCGGAAGCCGACCTGGACCACCTCTTCAATTTCTTGCGGCGGATCGAGGGGGTGCAGCACGTCACCTGCTACCGCCATGAATCCTTTCGGAATGCTTCCTTCGTGTTTATCGATTCGGAAGAGGACAATTCCGGTGTTGCTCAAGTGCTGAAAGCATTTCCTGAATCGAAGTTGATTTTTGCCAGCCACGGGAAATATTTGCTGGAGATTCCGGTGGAGAAACGGCGGAGCCCTGCTTTGGCAGGCTCTCGAGACCCGGCGTTTCTTCCCTTCGCTTGCGTCAAGACAACACGCAGCGCCACGCACCCGGAGCTTGCTCGAGTTCAGGCTTGATTTTCCCTTTCGCCGGTAGCGCGGGCGTCTCGCCCGCTGTGGCGAGAGCGTCCCGCTCCTGCACCCAGGAAGCCTTAACGCGGATCTTTCACCATGGCAGGGGAGGGCACGGGCAGGATGCCCGCGCTACGTCTAAGGGTGGGGTCCTTTTCCCTTGTGGCATCTGCCGGGCTAAAGCCCAGCGCTCAATGACGACGGCAAGAAGAACTGGCATTCTGCACTGACCCCTGGAAGTCAAGACTTTCAGAGGATATTTCATTTTTCAAGAGGAAACGAAATGGCAAAAGTGTACTACGAAAGTGATGGAGATTTGAAACACTTGGCAGGCAAAACCGTCGCGGTTATCGGTTACGGGAGCCAGGGGCATGCGCACGCGCTCAATCTGCGCGACAGCGGGATGAAGGTGATCGTGGGTGAGGTCCGCCCCTCTACTCCCCAGGCCAAGGCGAAGGAGGCTGGCTTCGAGGTCGTGGATGCAGCGGAAGCCTCCCGGCGCGGCGACCTTATCGCCGTGCTCATCCCTGACCATGTGCAGCCCAAAGCTTACAAGGAACAGATCGAGCCCCATCTGGGTAAGGGGAAGACCTTGTTGTTTGCCCACGGGTTCAATATTCACTTCAAGTTTGTCATTCCGCCCCCCACGGTGGACGTCATCATGATCGCGCCCAAGTGCCCCGGTCACCGCTTGCGCGAGCTTTTTCAGGAAGGCATCGGCGTCCCGGCGTTGCTCGCCGTCGAGCAGGACGCCTCCGGCCACGCCGAACAAACTGCGCTTGCCTACGCGAAAGGTCTCGGGAGCCTTAAAGCGGGCGTCATCCGCACCACGTTCAAGGAAGAAACCGAAACAGACCTGTTCGGCGAGCAAACCGTATTGTGCGGCGGGGTGTCGGCCTTAATAACGGCGGGGTTTGAAACTCTGGTCCAGGCGGGCTACCAGCCAGAGATCGCTTATTTCGAGTGCTTGCACGAATTGAAGCTGATCGTGGACCTGATTTATCAGGGCGGCATCAAATATATGCGCTACTCAGTGAGCGACACGGCTGAATACGGCGACTACACCCGCGGGCCAATGGTGATTGACGCGCACGTCCGCGAGACCATGAAGAAGATTCTCGCCGAGGTTCAGAATGGCCGGTTCGCGAAGGAATGGATGGAGGAGAACGCTCAAGGCCGGAAGAAGTTCCTCGAAATGCGCGCCCAGGCAGCAGAGCACCTGATTGAAAAGGTTGGGAGTGAGTTGCGGAAAATGATGCCCTGGATTCAGGGCTCCAAGGAGGAAGTCACCGCCGCTCAAGCCCAGGCGCGACGATAGCAAGGAGAAATGCCGCCACTCCCTTCGTGGGCATGCAAGGAGGAACATGAGGCCAGGAACAGACAGTTCGCAGACGAGCGCTCAAGCGGCGAAGGGTCTTCAGTCCCACGTCAGGAAACTCGCGCTCATCGGCGCCGGGAAACTCGGTGAGGGGCTGCTATCGGGAATCTTGGGTGCGCAGCTTGTTCCCGTGGGGTGCGTCGAGGCGACGGTGGCTCACCAGCCACGCGCTGACTACCTGGCAGAAAAATATGGCATCAAAGCGCACACGAACAACGCGCAGGCGGCATCCGGAGCGGACTTGGTGCTGATCTGCTTGAAACCCCAACAGGTGAAGGGCTTCCTGCACGAAGTCAAAAAGAAGCTGAGAAAAGACGCGGTCATCATTTCCTCTGCGGCCTCGGTGACAACGGCCTTGATCGAACGCGAGATGGGACGGCCGGTGCGCGTGGTCCGCGCCATGCCCAACACCCCGTGCCTCATCCGCCAGGGTATGACGGCCCTTGCAGCAGGGCAGCATGCCACCGAAGATGACATCCGCATGGCGCGAGAGATCTTCAGTTCCATGGGCAGAAGCGTGGTCGTGGATGAAAAACACATGGACGCCATCACAGGTCTTTCGGCCTCCGGCCCTGCCTACGTTTATATGATTATCGAGTCACTAGCCGAGGCGGGGGTAAAAATGGGGCTGCCGCGCGACCTTTCCACCGAACTCTCCGCCCAAACCTTGCTGGGCGCCTCCGCCATGGTGCTGCACACCGGCGAGCATCCCGCCAAGTTGAAGGACATCGTAACCACGCCGGCCGGCTGCACCATCGACGGCCTGCTGGAACTCGAGGAGGGCGGCTTGCGCGTTACTTTGATTAAAGCCGTGGTGCGCGCCGGCGAGCGGGCGCGGCAACTCGTGGAAAGCCAGAACACCTAACGCCCCGGCGCGAGTAGCGCTGGCCTTCAGGCCAGCACTGCCGACCTAAAGGTCGGCGCTACGCTCAAAATGGGACGCCACCGACAGGCCGACTCCTCAATCCTCCAGCGCAGAGGAGGCAGTAAGCAGTGGGCAGTGGGCAGTGGGCAAGATCAATCCAAAATCCAAAATTGCCCCAGCCCCTAGCCCCCAGCACCTTCGATTGTCGACTTGTTCAAGCCACGTCGCCGAGTGCCTGTTCCAGGGCCTTCCGCAGAGCTTCAAGGCTCGGCTCGACGCGAAGTCGCTGGCGGGTTTCCTGAACTTCCGAGCGGTGGCGCATGATGTACTCGGTATCCTTCAGTTGGTTGCCCGTAAGAACGCAGACAATGTCCGCATGCCAGGGAATTTTTCCGGCGCGTACTAACTTTCGAACCCCGGCGATAGTTGCTGCGGAGGCAGGCTCACATCCTACGCCGTCTTCAGACAGCATGGCCTTGGCCTCAAAGATTTCCTTGTCGGTGACGGACTCCGTGAACCCCCTGCTCCACTCCAGCACCCGTTGGGCTTTCTTCCAATTGGCGGGATGGCCAATGCGAATAGCGGTAGCCTCGGTATCGGGTTTATCGACTGGGGTCAGTTCGTTCAAGCCGCCTGCCACCATTTGATGGAACGGACTCGAACCCGCCGCCTGCACCACGACGAGCTGCGGCACCTTTTCGATGAATCCAAGCTCTTTCAACTCGCGCAGTCCCTTGCCGATGGCGGAGACATTACCGAGATTCCCGCCCGGCACCACAATGTAGTCGGGGGGGCGCCACGCCCGCTGTTCCAGCATCTCCGCCACAATGGTTTTCTGCCCCTCGATGCGGAAGGGGTTCACGGAGTTCACCAGGTAAAGACCCAGTTCCGGCGCGATCTCGCGCAGCAGCCTGAAAGCCTCATCGAAAGTATCGCCCACTTCCACCACCAGCGAGCCGAAATCCAAGGCCTGGGCAAGCTTCGCAGCGGAGATTTGCCGGTAAGGCACAAAGAGCAACGCTTTCATGCCCGCACGAGCCGCGTAGGCTGCCATGGAGGAAGACGTATTGCCGGTCGAAGCGCAAGCCACTATGCGGATTCCACGCGAGGCGGCCCGCGTGATACAGGCGGTCATCCCCAGGTCCTTAAAGGACCCGGTGGGATTGTTGCCCTGGTGCTTGATGGTCAAATGGACGGGGCCCGCCCACCATCCTGTGCGGCGGGTTCCCACTAAGGGTGTCGAGCCCTCCGAGAGCGAGATAATCCGGTCGCCCGGTTCGCTGAAGGGGATCAACTCGCGAAATCGCCACACCCCGCTGCGGTCGATGGGTTCGCCACTCAATCGCCGCTGGTGCCACGCCCGCCGAATGGCTTCGGGATCGAAAGCCTCAAACTCGTATTTCACCTCCAGGAGCCCGCCACAGCAAGCACACGCGTGCGCATCCTTCTTCGGGTTTTGCTTGCGCTGGCAAGCTTCCTCGATGCATTGGAGGTAGGCAGAGGACATTGCTAAAGCTTGAACTCTTCGTGAATGGCTTTCACGGCTTCCTTCACGTCGGAGGACTTCACGGCAAACGAGATGCTCAATTCGGAAGACCCCTGGGCGATGGCGATAATGTTAATCCCGCGCCGCCCCAGCGCTCCGAAAGCCCGCCCGGAGATCCCCGGCGTGCCTTTCATGTTTTCGCCGATGGCCACGACAATGGCCACGTGGGGCATGATCGCTACCGCCGCGGAGCGGTCGTGAATGATTTCCAGCTCGAATGCTTTCTCGAGCTTGGCCTTCGTCCGTCTCAAGTCTGCATCGTGGACGGCAAGGCACAGCACGTTTTCTGCGGAGGATTGAGTCACCATGAGGGCGGTGATGTCTTCCAGGCTGAGGCAAGCGAAAACCCGGCTTGCCAACTGGGCGAAGCTCAGTCGATCTCCGCCACTGACCATGATAAGGTTGGCTTTGCCCAGGGAGGTGATGGCCTTCACGCCAGGCGGGCCGTCGGGCGCGGAAGGGACGATCCGGGTGCCCGGGCAGGAAGGGTTAAAGCTGTTCTTGATCCAGACCGGAATCTTCTTTTTCATGACCGGCTGAATGGTCTTGGGGTGGAGCACTTTGGCCCCGAAGAAGGACAGCTCAATTGCTTCCCGGTAAGAGATGCCGGGAATAATCCGCGCCTCCGGGACCAGACGCGGGTCCGCCGTCATCACACCATCCACATCGGTCCAGATCCATACTTCGTCGGCATCCAGAGCCGCCCCGACAATTGTGCCGCTCAAATCTGACCCCCCCCGGCCCAACGTCGTGCAGAGGCCCTCGGGTGTTGCTCCCCGGAATCCGGTAATGACGGGAATGACCCCGCGTTTGCGAAGTGGGGCCAGGCGCTGGCGGGTCTTGGCGGTTGTCTCCTCGAAAAGGGGAGAGGCGTTGCCAAAGCTGTCGTCCGTGACGATGAGTTCGGTGGCGTCCACGGCCTCCGACGCTATGCCAAGGGAGCGAAGGATGGCCGCCAGGAGGTTCGCGGACATCACCTCGCCCAGGCTCGAAAGCGTATCCATGGCGCGGGGAGTTACTTCGCGAACCAGAGAGAAACCCGAACAAAGGTTCTCAAAGTTACCGACCTGGGCGGCTAAGCGAGGCAACACGAAAGACTGTTCGGCGGCCGAGAGAAGCTGGTCGGCGACTTCGCGGTGACGCCGCGCCAACTCCCGGCGTACGTTCTTCCAGTGTTCGCCATCGCCGGCGCTGGCTTCCGTGGCCGCGCGAATCAACATGTCCGTCACTCCGCCCATGGCCGAAACCACCACCGCGAGCTCGGCGTGTTGAGCATGCTCGGCCACTATCTTGCCCACATTTTGCATCCGCTCGGCGTTCCCTAGCGAAGTGCCGCCAAACTTCATGACGACGAGTGGCTTCTTGCCTTTTGCGGGAGTCGACGCTTCTTTAACCATAGTTCGTCACTTACCTCGGGTATAAATCAATCCCTGCCCGCCCGAGGGACCCGGAGGCCAGGGTGCGCTCCGGCCTGCTAGCAAATCGTATTCGTGGTCGTGGATGAGGAGACAGAATTACGTGTCTTTGTCGATTCGCGGACGACATCGATGAAGACCTTGGCAGGAAGCGACAGGTACCGGTCCCGGCGGTACACCAAGCCCAGTTCCCGGTAAATCTTCTCGCCTTCCAGGGGAATCAGCTTCAACACACCGGCGACGACCTCGGGTTGAGCGTAGGTCCTGCTGATCAGGGAAATTCCCAGGCCCGCGCCCACAAACTTCTTGATCGTTTCAACGCTGGCCAACTCCATAGAAATCTGGATGTGGTCACGATACTGGCGCAACAGCCGGTCAATCACCACCCGCGTGTGACCCGTCTTCGGCAGGATGAGCGGGTGGTGCGAAATCTCCTCCGGCGTCACACTCTTGTTCTTCCCCAGAGGGTGATTCTTGGGCACCACAAGTTGGACTTCGTCGCGAAAGACCGAAATGACCTCCGTGTTATTCGCCGACTGCGGCAGAGTGACGATCCCGAGGTCCAGGACGCCTTCCTGGACCTTCTGCAAAATCTTGTGGCTGAAGTTGCGGTAAATACTGATCTGCACCAGCGGGTAAAGCTGTTTGAACTTGGCAAAAGTCTTGGGCAGGACGTAGAGGCAGGTGGCCTCGTTGGCCCCCATGTAGAGTTTTCCGCGTGGCGTCTGGTTCAGCTCGGCGATGGCTTGCAAGGCCTCCTTATGGAGGTCCAGCATCTTGTCCGCGTAGCGCCGAAGGATCTCGCCCGCCGGGGTCAGGAGAACCTTCTTGCCGCTTCGGTCGAACAGCTTCTCCCCACACTCCTGTTCCAAAAGCCGCACTTGAGCGCTAATGGCGGGCTGGGTGCGAAAAAGTTTCTCGGCCGCACGGGAGAAACTCTGCAGCTTGGCGACTTCCAGAAAGCTGGCTAGTTGGTCATAGTCCATTGTATTTTGTCTACACCTATTCCTAACTATATCAGATTGCGCGGGCTTGACAGAAACAAAAATGACGACCGTTGGTCAGTGCTCCCCGACTTGAAATTGCAGGGTTCGTTGAAAGCCAAGCGAAACCCCAGAAGCTCGGAACGGGTCGGGTGGGGCGTCGCCGGTTAACCTCAGCGACCGGGACGAAAAAGGCTCGAGACTTGCTGATAACATGCTTGTTTTCAATGACATTCCCGGTTTCTACGAGCAACTACCTTTGCTTTCTATAACATACAAGCGTCGTCCTTGGCTAGGGAAAACCGACCCTTTTTTTTCATAGACATTCCCGCATCGTTCCTTCATTTTTAAAGAACCTTCTATTTCTCCTTCGCTTCCGAGAACCGACTCGTTGTCCCCCTGGACGCGCGAATTTTCGCGGGCTTTCGGCCCCGCTTGCCACACTTTCGAGAGCCGCTTGGGGTTCGCGGTAGCATTGCCGCTGAGTGTTCCCAGGAGGCCATGACTACCATCACGGCTTCAACCCAGTATTCTAGCCTATACAATTCCGCCTGTCAAGAGACACCTTGTCCCACTTGGTCAGGCCGGTCGGAGCTGTTCACTCCAATGCCGGTTTGTTGCACCCCCCCCGAGTAAACCGATAAGCGCAGGCCGCTGGCGAGCGTCGAGATGTTCAGGAATTGGCGGCCGGAAGTGACCTTTCGCCCCTGTGGCCGCAAAAAGCCCACGCGGTCAAAGGAACTTCCAATTTAAGGATCGACGCTAGCCCGGAGAGGCCAGGATGCCTGCCGCTAGGATTGCATGTGACGGAGAACAGAAGTCGAGCAAGTTTGGCAGTTTGCATGCTGGAAATATGACGGGGTAGTCTCTTGTGGCGGCGCGTATCAGCGGTGCCGATCATGGCTGGCTAATCGGAGAACCGCGAATGGGCAGCCACCGGAAAAGGAAGGGCGGAACAACCGACTCTATCGTGGGAGGCATGAAGGTTGAAGGCCGAAAGACTGAATTCCTTTGTTCTAGCCGATAGCGAGAAGTGTACCGGCTGCAAGACCTGCGAGATAGCCTGTGCTGTTGCTCACATGGAGCAGAAAGCGGGCACTGCGGGAGCAACCGATGGCCCATTTATGCCCAGGCTGTACGTGATGCGAACGCCGGAGGTGACCGTGCCGGTGCAGTGTCGCCAATGCGAGGACGCACCCTGTGCCATAGTTTGCCAGATGTCGGCCATTTCCCGAGTGGACGGCATGATTCTGGTCGATACCGAGCGGTGTGTGGGCTGCAAACTTTGTCTCATGGCTTGCCCGTTTGGCGCCATCGAGTTGGTGCCGCAACACCGCGGGACCAAGCCGATTTATCCAGGCGCCTGGAAGGAACAAGAGGACTGGATCGGCAGGAGGTTGTACAGGGCCAACAAATGTGACCTGTGCGCCGGCCGCGATAAGGGACCAGCCTGCGTTTTGGCCTGTCCGCAAAAGGCGCTGGAAATGGTCAATCCCGCGGCAGCATCGAGAAAACGCAACCTTGAGGCGGCGGTCAGTTTGCTGGAGTGTGCTAAAGGTTTCGACGCTTAGTACGGCCTTTTGCAACTGCGGTTTACGGAATCGAACTTACGAAATGCAGTCGTGAGGAAGCCGTGACTGACGGGATTATCCAAATCGACCAAGAGTTGTGTACAGCCTGCAAGCGTTGTGGCGACAATTGCCCAGTCGATGCGATCGAGGGAGAACAAGGCAAGCCGCAGACGGTATGCGAGGAGAGGTGCGTCAACTGCGGGCAGTGCATACAAATATGTAGCGCCTATGACTCTATTTTTGACGACAACCTCACGCCCCGCGCGACGCGACTTAGGGAACGCAGTTTGTTCCCTTCGCTTAAAGAGCCACTTTTCGCGGTCTATGACCGTAATTGTCTTGCGGATGTCAAAGCGGCTCTGGCTGATGCCGGCCTGTTTACCATGGTGCAGTGTGATTCGACGGTTTCGAGCGCCATACCGGAGGACTTCGGCCTTGCGGCGGGAAGCCTGTCGCCCGGCCAAGTGGCCGCCTCACTAAAGAAACTGGGTTTCCAAAAGGCCTACAACACCAATTCGCTAGCTGCGTTCTCCATTCTGGAAGAGGCTCATGAACTTATTGAGCGGCTCAATTGCGGTCGAGTCCTGCCGGTCATTGATTCCTCGTGCCCGGCGGCAGTGAAGTTTATTGAACAATCCTACCCCGAGCTCATCCATTATCTTTCCAGTTGCAAATCCCCCCACCAAGTTGCCGGGGCGCTTTTCAAGTCCTACGGCGCAAAGAGGTCGGGCATTGACCCCGCCAGTGTCTACAGTGTTTCAGTAGTGCCCTGTACCTCGCGCAAGTTCGAAGCCAACCGTCCGGAGATGAAAGCCGACGACCAGGAGGGGCGCCGGGAGGTCGATGCGGTTCTGACTACGCGAGAGTTGGCCTATCTCATCAAGGACGCCGGGATTGACATCTTCGGGCTGCCTCCGGAGGAGTTTGACAAAGATCTGGCGGACATCCCTTGGCTAGCCAACGTCTATTGCACGACTGGCGATGTGACCCAGGCGGTTCTTCACACCAGTCCCGAATTGCTCACCAATGGCGCTCGTAGTCCACTGAACATTGCATTTGCCGATGCGCAAACAGAGGGAGCGCGTGTGACCTCTGTAAGGGTCGATCAGTACGACATCAAAGCAGTTGCGGTTTCTGGGCTGCGAAATGCCATTCCCTTTCTCGAAGCCATAAAAGCCGGCAAAAGGGAGTTCGGCTTTATGGAGATCAGAGCGTGTCCGATGGGCTGCGTCAGCGGCGGAGGACAGCCCAAGGTGCTGTTGCCGCAGGATAAACTGCCGGCATATATCGAGCGGGCGAACCTCACTTCCTTTTGCTCTGCAGGCGACCGCAACAAGATCTCCGAACATGCCGCGGTGCAGCAAGTCTATCAAGGCTATTTCAAAAAGCCGTACGGTGATAAATCCAACCGCATATTGCATACGCAATACGCCGAAAGAAGGTTGGGCCACTGATGCAACTGACCCCGTCCCGCGTCCCGATGAAGTGCATCGGGATCGCGGTCCACCCTCTCCCCTTGGGAGAGGGCCTAATGCCTATTTGGTCGTTATGGGAATACTACTGATAACGCCGGAAAAGTGCTCGAACTGCCACTCCTGTGAATTGGCCTGCTCTTTCATCCACGAGGGGGAGTTTAACCCCGCCCGGTCGCGGGTGACAGTGCTGACTTGGGAAAGGCAGGCGCATTCCGTTCCCGTGATGTGCTTGCAATGTGAAGAAGCGGGCTGCATGGCCGTATGCCCGGCTCAGGCCATTACTGAAGATGGAGCCAGCGGGGCGCGTTTAGTTAATGAGTTGAAGTGCATAAAGTGCAGGATGTGCATCGATATTTGCCCGTTCGGCAGCAATTCTTATGACGAAAAAAGCCGCAAGATTCTAAAGTGCGACTTGTGCGACGGGGATCCGCAGTGTGTCAAGGTTTGCCCCTCAGGCGCCCTTGTCTACGGCGAGCGCAGCACTGTCAACGTAGCGCGACGGTTGCAAGCAGCCGGGAAATTGAAAGCGATTGTTTGGGAAGCGAGAAGATAATGTTCGGTTGGCTGGGACAACTGTTGCGGGTCAATCTGACCAGAGGCACGATCAAAACCGAACCGCTGGAGCAAGGCGTAGCAAGAACCTATCTCGGCGGGCGCGGCCTTGGCACGTACCTGCATACTAAAGAAGTTCCCGCCTCGACCAAACCGCTGAGCGCCGCCAACAATTTGATTTTTGCCACCGGTCCGCTAACCGGCACACTCGCCCCCAATGGTGGCCGCTGTGCCTTGGTAGCCAAAGGCCTTCCGACGGGTGCGATCACTGCCGCCAGTATCGGTGGAAGTTGGGGCCCGGAGTTGAAGTTCGCGGGGTTCGACGCGATTATCTTCGAGGGCAAAGCACCTGAACCGGTATGTCTCTGGATAACAAATGGAGCCGCCGAACTGCGCAGTGCCGGCCATTTATGGGGCAAAACCGTCGCGGAAACAACAGACCTCTTACGAAGCGAGGGCAACGAAAAAGCAAGAGTCTGCTGTATAGGACCTGCGGGTGAGAACGGGGTGAGTTTCGCCGTGGTTGTCAGTGCGTATTCTTCGGCGGCCGGGGGTGCGGGGATTGGCGCAGTAATGGGTTTTAAGAACCTCAAGGGTGTAGCCGTCTGCGGTACGCAAGGGTTCCGGGTGGCAGCCCCGGGGAAATTCTTAGGCGCCGCCAGGGACATCCGCGCCAGGATTGCCGCAAAGCCGATCACCTGTAAAGGGTTGAAATTGAACGATTCTGTCCTCCTGGCGGAGGGTGTGGGGCAAGATATAGGTTCGTCGGATGGCAACTCGGCTATGCCCCATGGCTGTTTCAGTTGCTCAGCCAGGTTCTCGTCCTTTGTCGTAAATGATGGCGATGTAAAATCCCCGCTACGTGATGCGAGTCCGGCGGGAAATGAAGTGTTACGCCTGACAGGGGACAAACAGCCCGACCGGGTCGATGGGCAACTGCAACAAAATGGCTTATTCACCGATCTGGGCCTGGATTTTGTCACGATGAAGACGATACTGGCCTCGCTCAGCAAGGAGCAGAGAGGCGACGAGCTGGAACTGGCTCGCAAGATGGCTCATGGTGGCGGAGTGAGCCAGCCCTCGACCGGGTGGCTGGAAGGCCCTGCTATGCAAGCGGCGGAAGGCGGCTATCCGCCCACCGACCACAGCGGGTGCGTTGTCGACGGCTATATGATGGTACCCCGGATCCTCCACTACGACGGTCAGCAAGGCGCCGATAGCGCAAGCCATTGGCGGGCGCTGACCGCAGTTGTCGATTCTGCGGTGTTATGTCCTTACGTTTTAGCAGTCATTGACGCTGGCGAGATTGCGGCGCTTTTGAGCGCGGCAACAGGAATCGGTTATTCGTCGGATGATATCGTGCGGGTGGGCGAGCGGATTGCCGAGTCAAGCGTAATTGGGGAGTGAACGTGTTCTTATTGGCCTTACTGATCGCCGGGGCAGCGATGCTTGGCACCTTGGTCATAGTTATGACTAAATTCAATACGGTTCTGTCTTATAGCTTGGGAACCGTGCCATGGTTGGCCAGTAAGGAACCCCTATTCGGAATTCAGATTGACAGACTGAGTTGCCTGATGCTGTTGGTCATTACCATCGTCGGCTTTTTGGTCATTCTGTATTCCGGAAAATATATGAGCAGGTATAACAGGGAGCACCCTTCCGACGATGGGCAGGGCAGGTATTACTTTTACATGGTGCTCTTTATTGCCGCGATGGTTGGGTTGGTTATCTCACCCAATTTCTTTCAGTTATTCATATTTTGGGAACTGACAACGCTATGCTCCTGGGGCCTGATCGCCTTTTACGGCGACGCGAATGCCCTGCGGTCAGCGTACAAGGCGCTTCTGATTACGCATGCGGGCGGGCTGTTTCTTGCCGCCGCGATTATTATTATCTTTGTTTATACTGGTTCCTTCGCTTTTAGCGCTATAAATAGGCTTTCCCCGGCAACGCAAAAGGTTGCGGTGATCTTCCTGGTGATCGCCGCGCTGGCCAAGGCCGCGCAGGTCCCGTTCTTTACCTGGCTGCCGACGGCCATGGCGGCGCCGACCCCAGCCAGCGCCTACCTTCATGCCGCGGCCATGGTCAAGGCGGGAATCTATCTGGTGGCGCGGTTGCTGATCAGTATGGATGCGTTTCCGCGGGACATCGGCCTGCTGCTGGGCGGTGTCGCCGTAGCAACCATGTATACCGCTTTGTTCTTCTATTTTGTGCAGGACGATCTGAAACGGCTTCTCGCCTTCTCAACCATTGCCAATCTCGGCTACATGCTCCTGGGCTTGGCAATGGGCGCCTTGGGTTCAACGTTGGCTTTGCGGGGAGCCCTGCTGCACTTGGTTGGCCACTCGTTTACCAAGGGTCTGCTCTTTTTGGCGGTCGGCGGCATATCTTACGCTACCGGGACGCACAAGATCTCGGCGCTAAATGGCTTGGGCAAGAAAATGCCATTGATGTCGCTGGCTTTCGTTTTTGGCGCCTTGGCTATCAGCGGGGTCCCCCCTTTCAATATGTTTTGGAGCAAGTTTTTCATTATCGCCGCAGCCTTCCAATTGCACTCCGGCTGGGGATGGGCCTTGGGGCTGCTGGCTTTGGCGGAAAGCGTGGCCGGCTTTGCCTGGTTCCTGCACGTGGTCCACAAAATCATCTTCGGGACTGCATCCACAGTGGCCGCGGACGCCCATGATCCGCCACTGAGCATGACGATTCCTGTATTGACTTTGACCGGATTGACCCTGCTTTCGACCGTCTTTGCCTTACCGATTATTGACCGCCTGGTTCGGGGGTTGGGAAGATGAACCCAATCGAGATTTTCGTCGGCTCCATGGTGGTGTTGGGTGCAACCTCCGTGCTGACACTCTTGACGGCTGATCGGAGAACTCTGGCCGGGGTGATCAATTTCTTGGGGACTGCGTCCGCCAGCGTGGGTATGTTGTGGCTGGCCGGGAAGGCGCTGCTCACGGGTCCCGTCGAGTTTGCCCTTGGCAACATTCATGTTCTGGGGCTGAGCGCCCAGTTGGTTTTCCGGGTCGATGGGCTGAGCGCCCTGTTCATCGGTCTTATCACCGTTTTGTCTACCGCATCGGCCCTCTACGGCATCGGCTATCTCGCTCACTACTGGCGTGAGGATCTCCGGCGTTATTATTTTCCCTTTCCCCTGTTTATGGCCGGGATGCTGGCCGTCGTCACCACGGCGGATTGGTTCTGGTTTCTCGTGTTCTGGGAATTCATGACCTTGGCGTCCTATTTCCTGGTGATCTTTGAAAACCGAGAGAGGCAGAATCTGTCTGCCGGGTTTATCTACTTCCTCATGACCCAACTGACATCGGCCGGGCTGATGATTGCTGTGATTCTTCTGTCGAACCGGACCGGGTTGTTTGCTTTTGCGGCGTTGCCTGACCTTTTCCGAACTCTGGCTCAATCCAGTCCCGTCGGGCTGCACGTCCTGCTTTCCCTGTTCTTCATCGCTTTTGCGACCAAGGCAGGTATGTATCCGCTCGGCATCTGGTTGCCTGAGGCGCATCCTGCCGCTCCGGCCAGCGTAAGCGCTCTGCTGTCGGGCGTCATGATCAAAGTTGGTGTATACGGACTGCTGCGCGTTTTTGTTTGGATGCTACCGGTTTCACGGGCGTCTTCTGAATGGGGCACGGTGATTGCCACATTGGGCGTAATCTCGATGCTTATTGGAACGTTGCGGGCATTGGGCGAGAATGACTCGAAGCGGTTGCTGGCCCAGAGCAGCATCGGGCAGATGGGCTATATTCTGCTCGGGCTGGGACTGGGGCTGGCGTTCATGCCCCATAATCCGGTCTTTGGCGCCGTGGCGCTGATCGGCTGCCTGTATCACGTCATCAATCACGCCTGCTTTAAGTCACTGCTCTTTTTCAACAGCGGTTCCATCTTGTTCCGCGCCGGCAGCCGGGATCTGGACCAATTGGGCGGCCTGGTCAAGCTCATGCCCCTGACCGCAGCCTGCGCAGTGGTGGGCTCCCTTTCTATCGCCGGAGCGCCGCCGTTCAGCGGCTTTGTCAGCAAATGGCTGCTCTACCAAAGCGCGATCTTCGGCGATACGGCGACACCTTTATATGTCTTGTACGGCGTAGTGGCCATCCTTGTCGGCACGCTAACTCTCGCTTGCTTCGTGAAATATCTGGGGGCCGCCTATTTGGGCACGCTGCCGGACCGATTGGCCAACGCTCCCATGGGGTGCCCCAAGTCGATGGAAGTCGTGGAAGTGTTTTTGGCCGCAACCTGCCTCTTGCTGGGGCTCTTTCCACTTGCAGTGGTTGCCGTCTTGCTGCGAGTTCTGGGGCCGGCGCTTTCCGCCACCAATTATGCGCTAAGCCAGGGGGCTGTTGCCGCTTTGCCTTGGGGTGGCCTCGCCCTCAGTGCAAACGGATTGAAAGTGGCTGCGGCCGCTCCCCTGATCATTCTCGGGGCGCTATCAGCTTGTCTGGTTATTTCCTATTCCATTTACCGCAGCGTCAGTGTCGTGAGCCGCCCAGCCGCAATTTGGAGTTGTGGCGAACTGGTGCCGGACGAGGCGGTACGCTATCGGGCCTCGAGCTTCTTCAAGCCGTTTATGGAGCTAATTAGCCCCGTGTACAAGCAGATCAGTTGGCCCCGGCTGTCGGCGCCGCAGCCATTGCTCAGTGGGCTTGATCTGGATCGCTGGCTGTACTTTCCCATTGCCTCAGTTTTCGTTCGTATCAGCGGGATGTTCAGCAAGATTCACAAAGGGATACCACAGTTCTATTTGTTTTGGCAGGTCCTCGGACTAGTTCTCTCCATGGGACTCGTTTTCTGGTTGAAGGCTGGGAGGTAGGTGATGACTTCTGAACATTTGATCGCCGCCATCAACGAGCGGTTCCCAGGCGCTCTGTTGTCCAGCCAGGAGCAGAATCCCTCCCGGTTGTTTCTCACGGTAACGCGAGAGTGTATGCCCAAGGTGGCCGATTACCTGTTCAATACCCAAAGGGCCCGGCTCATTACCTCGGTCGGCACCGACAAAAGCCCAATCGACGGAACCTACGAAGTAAGCTATGTCTTCTCTCTGGATCGGGATAATCTCGTGGTGTCTGTCAAGGAAATTGTCGATCCGGCCGATCCACGGGTTTCGTCTTTGACCAACATCATTCCCGGCGCGGATTGGCATGAACGGGAAGTATACGATCTGCTGGGCATCGTGCCGGAGGGTCACCCCGATCCGCGCCGCCTGGTTGTGGCCGACGATTGGCCGAAGGACGTCTTCCCGTTGCGCAAAGACGTGCCGTACAACTTGAAACCGCCCCGGGTAACCGAGATCAAGCCGCCGATCCGCGAGCCAAGAGAAAACGAAAAGAAGGCGACCATCCTGACTGTAGGTCCTTTCTACCCTACGCTCGAGGAGCCGGCTTATTTCAGACTGTTTGTGGAAGGGGAGCAAATCATCGGTTGTGATTACCGTGGCTTTTTCTGCCATCGGGGCATTGAAAAGCTGACTGAGACCGTGCTTGATTACAATCAAGTGCCGTTCATGGCCGAACGCATCTGCGGCATTTGCGGTTTTGTGCACAGCGCGTGTTATTGCATGGCAGTGGAACAGGCAGCCGGAATTGAGATCCCGCCGCGGGCCAAGTATATCCGTACGATTATGCTGGAGTTGGAGCGCGTACACAGCCATTTGCTCTGGCTCGGTCTGGCGGCGCACATCGTTGGTTTCGACACGGTTCTCATGCAATCTTGGCGGATTCGTGAACCGATCATGTGGCTGACCGAGGCCATTACCGGCAATCGAAAGACTTACGGTATGAACTTGGTGGGCGGCGTACGGCGCGATATCGATGCCGGGATGTGTGAACGAATTCTGACCACACTGGCCAAGATCGAGACCGAAACTAAAGAATTGGTTGCTGCCGCAGTAGAAGACCAGGCCTTGAAAATGCGCCTGGTAAAAGTCGGAGTGCTCTCGCCGGAAGATGCTCGCAAGATTTGTGTGGTGGGTCCGACGGCGCGGGCGTCGGGGGTGGCCATCGATGTGCGGCAGGACTTTCCCTACCTGTCCTATCCCGATTTGAATTTCAAGATTGCCTTACAGAAGGAGGGGGACATCTGGGCGCGCACGTTAATCCGGGCCGAAGAGACCTTTACCGCGATCAACTTGATCCGGCAGATGATCGAGAGGATGCCGGCAGGCGAACTCATGGCCGAGGTCAAACCCATCCCTCCTTGGCGAGAGGGAATCGCCATGGTCGAAGCCCCGCGCGGCGAGGCCTGCCATTATGTGCTGACCGGCCCCGACAACCGGCCGTATCGCTGGCGGGTGCGGGCTCCGACCTATCCTCAACTCCAGGCTGTACCGCGGATGCTGGATCATATGAGCGTGGCCGATTTTCCCATCATTGTTGGCAGTGTGGACCCATGCTTCTCCTGTACCGAGCGGGTGACTACGGTAAACACGGCAACCAAAGAGATTAGGACCTACAAGCAAGATGAGCTTTTGAAAAACAGAAGTCAGGAGTCAGAAGTCAGAAGACAGAAGGTAGGTAGAATCGGCTGACGGATAAAAAGCCGCCGAGGAAATGCGAGATTCCTCGCGGTCCGCTGACGGACTCCTCGGAATGACACGCTAGATGGTTTTTTCACCACCCCGTTGGGGTAGGGAACATAGGAATGGCAAACACCATTATTGGGGTCTTCGACATTTTGCTTGTCTTACTGGCGGCGCCATTGCTTGACGGCGCTCTGCGGCAGGTGAGAGCGCGGATTCATTCCCGGCAGGGACCGCCCGTGATGCAGACGTACTATGACCTGGGCAAGCTGATGGTGAAAGAAGATCAGGCGGCCGCAAACAATTTCATTTTCGCAGCGGCACCGGTGGCCTGCCTGGGCTCCGTCCTGTTGGCGTCCCTGTTCATCCCCATGGGCGGCGTGGTACCGCTCGGGTTTGCGGGGGATGTGGTGGCGCTGATTTACATCCTGGCCCTTTCGCCGATCTGTATGTGCCTGGGCGGTATGGCGTCCGGCAACCCGTATGCGTATATTGGCGTCAACCGGGAAGTGATGATGCTGATAGTGGTCGAGCCGGTGCTGGCGATTACCCTGATCGCTTCCGCCATTCGAGCGCACTCCCTGCTGCTGGCAAACAGCATTCGGTATATTGCCGATCATCCGCCCACGATTTCCCTGATAATCTGCGCCGTCGCCTTTTCCCTCGCCCTTCAACTGGAGGCCGGCAAACTGCCTTTCGACTTGACCGAGGCCGAGCAAGAAATCATCGAGGGGCCGCTTATCGAGTACTCCGGCCGCAAGCTGGCACTCCTCAAGTGGTCGATGTATGCCAAGCAGATCGTATTTCTCACGCTGTTGATCGAAGCGTTTGTTCCATGGCCCAAATTAGGTATTTTGCCGCTGGACGTTCTCATTACCCTGGCCAAAGTTTTTCTGGCTGCTGTCCTGGTGGAAGTTGTTGCCCAAGTGTTTACGCGCTCGAAGATCAAACAAACTATGGGGTATTTTGCTTCGGTTATCGTGTTCGCTCTGACAGGATTGGTTTTGGCCACGATGGGCCTTTGAACGTAGCGCCGATCCCGCCAGCGCGGGATCGGCAAGTGCCGGCCTGAAGGGCGGCGCTACCTCTGGTGAAATTATGATCGCGACAATGAGAGAGGTCCTGATCTGCCTGCGCGCAGGCCGAGTGACCCTGCCTTACCCGTTCGTGCCGCTGAAAGCACCTCCTCGATTCCGGGGACGCCCGGCAATTGACGGCGCGAAGTGCTTGGGCTGCGGCGCGTGCGCGGAGGTCTGTCCACCGAGGCTGATTACGGTAAGCGATGAAGGCGAAACTCGCCGGGTCACGCTGAACTATTCTCGCTGCACTTATTGCGCCCGTTGTCAGGAGATTTGTCCTGTCGGGAGCATGACCTGCACTGAGGACTTTGAGACAGGCACCGCCAATCGGGACGACCTGGCCGTTTCTGTGGAATTGGACCTGGCCAAGTGCAAAATTTGTGGTACCCCGTTCATCACACAGCGAATGCTGGCCAAAATGATCGCCGAATATTCTCCCCCCTGGATGAACAAACTGGTGGAACCCCCAGACTGGTTTTGGCATTGTCCGCGCTGCCGCCTGGAGAAAACCAGTGAGGCGATTGAGAGGAGCATCAAGCGTGGCTAGCTATGCAATCATGTACGCCAGTTTCCTGATGTTGGTGACTTCATTTGTGGCGGTAGAATGGCGAAATCTGTTCGCGGCAGTACGCACCTACCAACTGCAATCGGTGCTCATCGCGTTGACCTTTGCACTGTACGCCCATTCCTTACACAACCATGCGTTGTACTACTGGAGCGGCGTGGCGCTGATCAGCAAGGGGGTCATCATCCCGTGGCTGTTGGCGCGTTACGTATTGAAGGTCCATGCGGAGGAAGTTCCGCCGCTCATGAGCGGCAAGCTTTCCGCAATACTCGGCCTCCTGGCGGCGCTGGTCGTTTTCCGCTGGGTTTTTGCCCATCATGACGCGCTGGTTATCCTGCCCAGTTTGGCCGGCGAGCCGTTCCGCATGAATCTTGCTGTAGCTGCGGCCATCCTGGTCATCGGATTTTTCGCCCTGCTCACCAGACGGGATGCCTTTAAGGTCGTGATCGGCCTCTGTCTCCTGGAGAACGCCGTGCATTTGAGTTTGGTCAGTCTGGCACCTTTCATTGCCGAGACGGCACTGATCGGCGTGGTGACTGACGTTGTGATAACGGTTTGGATGATGCTCTACATCGTGGCCGGAATTTCCCGGTCCGTCGGCTCCATCGATTCTTTTGGATTATCGAGGTTACGCGGGTAAGAAGGAGTTCGAGGGTGACACCATCAGCGCTATTGATTTGGCTGTTCAGTGTGCCCGCACTGGCGGCAGTCGTGGTGTATGTCTTGGGTAAGAAGCGGCCGGAATCGGCCGGAATAACCGCCATTGCCGGGGCGACAGTCACTTTCGGCTTGTCCATAGCGATCGCCAACCAAGCCATGCACGGCCTTCACCTGACGGCTCTCGGTAACCAGTTCTATGCCGACGGGCTTGGGGCTATTGTCAGCTTGATCGTATCTTTTGTGGGTTTGATGGCGACGGTATTTGCCTATCCTGACTTGCGCCGCCAAGTGGCAAACGGAGAGCTCGCGGTTGAGCGGTTGCCGCTCTACTTCGTCCTGAACCTTGCGTTCATCAGCACGATGACAGCGGTCGCCGTTACCAACAACATCATTATGCTGTATGTGCTCGTCGAGGCCACCACGCTGGCATCGGCGCTGCTCGTGACCTACAACTGGAAACGGGAATCGCTTGAAGCCGGATACAAGTACCTCTTGTTGTGCTCGGTCGGCATTACGTTGGGCTTGCTGGGCTGTGTGGTTTTCTATTCGGCGGCCGTGCCGCTGGTGGGTGGCGCGAGGGCCATGTTGGTTACAGAGATCGCCAAGGTGGCCAACCAGTTTCCGCCCATGGTTGTCCTGGTGGCAGGGGTGCTTGTCATCATCGGGTTTGGCTGCAAGGCGGGTTTTGTTCCCTTTCATGCCTGGATGCCGGATACATACTCAGAAGCACCAAGCCCGGTAAGCGCGCTGCTGTCGGGCGTTAGCTCCAAGGTGGCGCTCTATGCCATCGCGCGGATTGCAACCATTGTTTTTCCCGGCCAGAGCGCTCTGGGCGCTTTCTGTGTCGTGTTAGGCGCTGTAACCATGCTCGTGGGGATCATCACGGCGTTCAATCAGACCGACCTGAAACGGATGTTAGCGTACAGCAGTGTGAGCCAGATTGGTTACATCATCATGGGATTGGGCATCGGCTCTTACCTGGGCTTTTACGGCGCGGTTTTTCATTTGTTCAATCACGCGATAAACAAAGCGATGTTGTTCTTGTGCGCCGGGGCGCTGCTGTATTCCAGTGGCACTACGGATATGCGGAAATTGGGCGCGAAAAAACACAGCCCGGTCATTGCCGTGTGCTTCTTCCTCGGCGCATTGGGCATTGGCGGCATGCCGCCGCTTAACGAATTCTGGAGCAAATTCGCCATCTTGGTCGCGGCGGCCCAGGCTCATTCCTGGTGGGCTTTCAGCATCGCCCTGCTTACCAGTATGCTGACACTGGCCGTTCTGCTCAGGGCCGGGTGCATAATATTCCTCCAGCAGGACCACCCCGAGCCATCGCGTGAACAAGTGATGGTTGCCGCTGCTGAGGTCCCGGCGCCGGCGTTAGCCATGACGGCAGTCACGGGGATTGCCGGTTCGCGCGCAAGCAGTTATCCCGAGCGGGGGATACTCGTGGCCTCGCCTGTTTCAGTGCTGCCTTCAGCGTACGCGCCGGCTTCCTCCCCTGCCGGTGCGGACACCAAAGCTTGTCCTGTGACCATGATTGCAGTGATCGTTATTATGGCCTTGCTTGTGGTCGTGAGCGGGCTGAATCTGGGCGTTCTGAACCGGTTGATTGATTTGTCCGCCAAGGCGTTGCTCCAACCGATGGCGGGGGGGTAAGACGATGTCGCTTTACAAGACGCTGCTCGAGAAGTACTTCAAACGTTCGTTATGGGTATACCACGCCAATGCCGGCGCCTGCAACGGTTGTGATATCGAGGAGATCAACGCGTTTACTCCCTACTACGACGCGGAGCGTTTTGGTTTGAAACTTGTTGGTTCACCGCGGCATGCCGACGTTCTGCTGGTCTCAGGCCCGGTTACGCGCAACGCCGAACCTCGACTAAGAAGGTTGTACGATGCAATGCCGAATCCCAAACTGGTAGTCGCCTGCGGGTCCTGTGCCGTGGGCGGTGGGATGTGGTTTGACTCGTATCATGTTGTCGGTGGTGTCGACAAAGTCATGCCTGTCGATTTCTACATTCCCGGCTGTCCGCCCAGGCCGGAGGCTATCCTGTGGGGTCTGGCCGTGGCAATGGGGCTAGTGAAAGGAAAGGTTCAACCCTATCGTTATCGGCAAGAAGGGGCAACGGAAAAAGAGGTGGCGGCGTAGGGCAATGGCCGACCTCGTGGATAAATTGCGGGAACGGCTGAAGGGCAAAGTGCTGTTGGTTGGGCTAGGCAACTCGATGCGCGGCGACGACGGCAGCGGGCCGAAGATCATCGAAATGCTTGACGGTAAGGTGAAAGCCGACCTGTTGGATGCGGGGGAAGTACCCGAAAGCTATACCGGCAGAATTCTTGCCGCACAGGCGGACACGATTTTACTCATCGACGCCGCGGATTTTGGGGCTGCTCCCGGGGACTTGGCCATTTTGGAGCCTGAGGATTTGACCGGTCGTGCGGTATCCACGCATCAAATACCATTGGGTTTACTCATTCGCTACATCAAGGAGAACAGTCACGCCGACATGTTTGCGCTGGGGATCCAGGCGGCCGGGACCGGGCTGGGCGAATCCATGAGCCCCGCCGTTGCCCGTTCGGTCCAAAAACTGGCGGAACTGCTCAAAGAAGTATTGGCATAGTGGAATGTCGATTGCCGATTAACAGCGGAGTAATTCGCCACACGGATTTTTCAATCGGCAATCAGCAACCGACAATCATCGGTGGGTGAAGTCATGAACAACCTTGTGATTGCTGATCCGGAGAAATGCATCGGTTGTCGCACGTGCGAGGTGGCTTGTGTATTAGCTCATACAAGCGGCGAGGCACTGGAAGGACTGTCTGCCGCGCACTTCCTGCCGCGGCTGAAAGTCGTAAGGGTGTCCAGGGTAACGGCGCCAGTTCAGTGCCGCCAGTGCGACGACGCCCCCTGCGCCAAGGTCTGCCCCACTGGTGCCCTTGTCCACAGCCACAACTCGGTGCAGGTCATCCAGAGCCAGTGTATAGGCTGCAAGAGTTGTATGATGGCCTGCCTCTACGGGGCAATTGAAGTCGTCTTTCGCCAGACGACATGGCCGGAACCCCGGTCAAGCAATCACCATGTGAGTGGTGGCGCGGGGAGAGTGCAAGCCTTCAAGTGCGACTTGTGCTTGAACCGCTCAGAAGGCCCGGCCTGCCTTAAAGTTTGCCCCACCAAAGCCATCTGTTTGGTGGACGGAAACGTGCTGGCAGAGAGAATGCGCATAAGGCGGGAACACGCAGCGGTGGCCCTGGCAGAGTTGTAGGGGCTCATTCATACGAAGGAGATTCAGGAAATGGCAAACAAAGTTCTAACGGTATGCCCGTATTGTGGCGCTGGCTGTATGCTCAACCTGTTGATCGACAACGGCGCCATCGTGGGGGCCGAACCGGCGCCGGGACGAACCAATCAAAGTGAACTATGTCTGAAGGGATATTATGGTTGGGATTTTCTCAACGATTCCAAGCGCTTGACGCCACGGCTGACCAAGCCCCTCATTCGCCGCCATCGGGGGGGCAAGTTGGAGCCTGTTTCCTGGTATGAAGCCATTGACTTTGCCGCCGGCAAGTTGCAGGAGATCAAACACAAGTACGGCCCGGACTCGATCATTCTCACCGGGTCAGCCCGGGGGCCCGGCAACGAGGCCAACTACGTGATGCAGAAATTTGCCAGGGCCGTGATTGGCACTAACAATATCGACCATTGTGCTCGGGTTTGACACGCCCCCTCTGTAGCCGGTCTGGCTGCAACCTTAGGGAACGGGGCGATGAGTAATTCCATTCCGGAAATCGAAGACACCAAGTGTGTCTTCATCTTCGGCTACAATGCCGCCGATTCCCACCCGATTGTCGCCCGGCGCATTGTGAACGCCAAGCTGAAAGGCGCCAAGATCATTGTCACCGATCCCCGCATGACGGAATCGGCCCGCATTGCGGACCTTTGGTTGCCGATCCGCAACGGCACCAACATGACCCTTGTGAATGCGTTTGGCAACGTGTTGATCTCTGAAATGCTGTATAACAGGGACTATGTCGAGAAGTACACCGAGGGCTTTGAAGAATACAAAGCTATAGTGGCAAAGTATACCCCGGAGTACGCCGAGAAGATCACCGGCATTCCGGCGGAGACCATCCGTGAAGCCATGCGGGTGTATGCGGCGGCCCCAAGCGCTTTCATTCTCTATGGCATGGGCGTGACCCACTACGGTCAGGCTGTCGATGTGGTCAAGGGATTGTCCGGGTTAGCCTTGCTGACGGGCAACTTTGGCCGGCCCAATGTGGGGATCGGCCCGGTGCGGGGCCAAAACAACGTTCAGGGAGCCTGCGACCACGGGGCGCTACCCAATGTATTCCCCGGCTATCAGCCGGTCACCGATGAGAAAGTCCGGGCCAAGTTCGAAAAAGCCTGGGGCGTGCAACATCTGCCCGCCAAGCCCGGCTACTGCCTGACGGAAGTGCCTCATTTGGTCAAGGAAGGCAAGCTCAAGGCCTATTACATCTTTGGGGAAGACCTGGTACAGACCGATCCGGACGCTGCGGCAGTAAGGGAAGCACTGACAGGCATGGAGTTTGTTATCGTGCAGGATATTTTCATGAACAAGACCGCTCTGCATGCCGATGTCATCTTCGCGGCGACATCGTGGGGCGAGCACGAGGGGACTTACTCCACCGCAGACCGTGGCTTCCAGCGCTTTCACAAGGCGATTGAGCCCAAAGGGGACGTCAAGACGGATTGGGAAATCATCTCCATGATGGCGACCGCCATGGGTTACCCGATGAAGTATCGCAACACGGAGGAGATCTGGAATGAATTGCGGGCCTTGTGCCCCAGCTTTGCGGGAGTGACTTACCAAAGACTCGAGGAGTTGGGCAGCATCCAGTGGCCCTGTCCCACGGAGGACCATCCCGGCACACCTTATCTCTATAAGGATAATAAATTCAGTACGCCCAGCGGGAAAGGACGCTTGTTTGCCACCGAGTGGCGGCCTCCGCTCGAGCAGCCGGACAGCGAATATCCACTGGTCTTGTCGACGGTTCGCGAGGTTGGACACTATTCTGCCCGGACGATGTCCGGCAATTGTGCCGCACTACAAGTGCTGGCCGATGAGCCGGGGTACGTGCAGATTAGCGTCCCGGATGCGGAGCGCCTGGGGATTCAAGACCAGGAATTGATTTGGATCGCGTCGCGGCGTGGCAAGGTTATGTCGCGGGCGGCGGTTTCAGACCGGGTCAACGTGGGCGTGGTTTATATGACCTACCATTGGTGGGTCGGCGCCTGTAACGAGCTAACCATTGACCATCTCGATGCGGTTTCTAAGACCCCGGAATACAAGTACTGTGCGGTCAAGGTGGAAAAAATCGAAGATCAGGACTGGGCAGAGGGTTACGTGCAGGAGCAATACAGCCAATTAAGAACCCAAATGCGCTACTAGGAATTGACGATTTTCGATTGACGATTGTCGATTGCATCCAGGATGCTGCCCACTGCCGCGAGGAGATCGGGATCTTGCACCGGCGTCCCGCGGCGGGAGGCTTGGCGGAGAGCAAGACTCTCCGGAAGGCAGGCTAGTACTTTCAGATCGGACATGCCCTGTTCGATCAGCTCTCGCTCTTCGGCATCTCGAACCTTGTTGCCCACGACAAACAGGCGAGAGAGGCCGATATCCGCGGCCAGTTGCTGAATTCGATGGGCTGTTTCGAGGGAAGATTGGCTAGGTTCGACCACGATCAAGAGAGCGTCTGCGCCTTTTGACGTGGCTCTCCCCAGATGTTCCAACCCAGCCTCGCAATCCATGAATACCCATTCCGAGCGCTCCAGCATGACGTGCTGGAGCAAGTTCCGAAGGAAAGCACTTTGCGGGCACGCACAGCCACTGCCCCCCTGGCTGATACTACCCATTACCAGGAGCCGAACCCCACGGTCCTCAAAAGAGAACCGCTCCGGAATATCGTCCACGCGAGGATTGAGCCGGAAGAATCCCTCCAGCGATCCGAGACGCTCCTCAATCAAATCCTTCATGCCGACTAAGGCTGGCGGGGCGGAAGGAAAACCGAGGGCTAGATGGAGGTTGGGATTTGGATCGGCGTCGATGACCAAAACGGGGTGTCCCCTCGTGGCCGCCTGCCGGGCCAACAAGGCCGTCAGGGTAGTCTTACCGACTCCGCCTTTGCCGCTGAGCGCGATTTTCATGATATTAGTCTCACAACGCTGCGGAGCCGCAACCAAAAGCAGATTCTTCGCTACGTTGCGCTTCGCTCAGAATGAAATCTGTGCCTTCTCCGCCCGCCGCGAAGAAGTTGCGCGCAGGTGGCACAGCGCGCGGCGGCCGCCACCAAAACTAGATTCTCCGTGTTCTCCGGACCTCCAAAGCCTCAACACGGAGAGCACGGAGGATCTCAGTGACCTCTGTGTTAAGTCTTTTTCGGGCACCGAGGGCACGGAGAAAAACCTTCGCGACCGTCAATGCTCCTCGTGCGCCTGGACCAGCCGTTCGCACAACATGCCGCCAAGATGCGCCAGAATCTCGAGGTGGTGGTAATGGCCGGCGGACTTGTCGAACAGGACTTGCGCCGAGTCGGGAAACTCTCCTCCTCCTGACCAGTAAACCACGGCCAGGGGTATTCGGGGAAGCACCCAGAAGCGAAATGCAGCGTCGCCCATCTCGAGAGGTTCTCCTCCCAACCCTCGAGCGATGGCACGGAAACTTTCCATATCTCCGCGAAAGCTCCTCAGCAGCAGGTTTCCGCTGTAGGATTGGAATGCCTGCTCATAGAAAGCGCCGTGCGGCAGGTTGCGCAACGAGACCCACGTGTTCTCTATAGGTGCGCCATCCGCCAGAAGGAGGTATTGAAGGATCATGCCCTGGAAGTGCCCGGGGCAAGGCTGGCCTTCCCTATCGCGGATCGCCAAGTCCGGCCAAGTTATCAGGTAGGGACGACCCCAGAAGCGGAGCTCGAGGCGAGTCTCCCCCGCCGTAACCTCACACGTTGCCCCCGACCACAGGGCCACCTCCGCAGGGTCGCGGCGCCGGAGCGCCTCTTGCGTCTCCTGCAACTGCTTCTCGAGGCTGGCGGCCCAAGTCGGATTTACTGGCATCGGTTCGCCGTAACGTCGCTGGCTGCGAGCTATCAGCCTACAGCGAGTTCCCACTCAACGGCGGTTTGCTGACAGCTGATAGCTGTGTCAAGCGCCCACCGCTACACCTTGCCAAGTTTTATTGGCGGTGTACATGGGCGGCGCAAGCTTGAGGTCCGCACGCTTTCGATCCAGGTGCTCGATGATCTGGGCAGCGGCCTTGACCGGGTCGGCTTCGAACAAGAATTTCCCGCCCGTCAGCTTTTCCACGTCGTCGGTGAGGAACTTGTGCACGGCAGGGCTTCCCAATACGGGGTGGGGGGTGCCGAAGTGAGTCAGTACGCCGGAGGCCACAAAATAAAAGCCGATGGCTATAGCCTTTTCCGACATCCACTCGGGCGCCGAACCCGCTACCGGGAGTTGGGAAAAATCTTCTCCCAGACCCCCTTCACTCACGATCTCGATCAGCGTCGTCAGGATGCGGGAATTATCCACACAAGACCCGACGTGCAATACGGGAGGGATACCTACGGCTTCACAGATCTCTCTCAATCCGGGTCCGGCACTTTCAAAGGCAGCTTCAGGACGGAGCAAGCCGCACTTGGCGTCCGCGATGGCGGCGCAACCTGTGCTGACGATCAACACGTCGTTTTTGAGCAGCTCTCGGGTGAGGGTGATATGCGCCCAGTCATGGAGCATGTTCGGGTTGTTGCATCCCACGATCCCCACCGCGCCTCGCAGCCGGCCGTCGATCACGGCGTCGTTCAGGGGACGGAAGGTGCCACGGTAGCGGCCTCCCAGGAAGCGAAAGACCGATTCCGTGGTAAACCCGGCGATCAAGTCCGAGCGGCTCTCGGGGATTGTCACCTTGCGGGGGTCGCGCCGGGAATAATTCTCCACGGCCCGCCCCACGATCTCCTTCGCAACTTCCAGCGCCCGCCCTTCATCGAAGTCAACTTGTTCAACCCCGGGCATTTTGTTTTTGGGCGAGGTCGTGACCAGTTTCGTATGGAAGCAACCGGTGAGGCTGGCCAGGGACGGCATGATGCACTGCACATCGACCACCATGAGATCGACTGCACCGGTAATGACGGCCAGCTCCTGCTGTAGGAAATTCCCCGCTACCGGCACACCGTGGCGCATCAGGATTTCGTTAGCCGTGCAGCAGATACCGGCGATATTGATTCCCTTGGCACCTTGCGCCTCAGCCATCTTCAGAAGTTCCGGGTCACGGCTGGCGGCCACAATCATCTCCGAGAGGACGGGTTCATGACCGTGCACGACGATATTGACGGCGTCCTTCTTCAGCACACCCAGATTGACTGTGGCGCGCAGGGGTTTGGGAGGGCGAAAGAGGACGTCCTGGAGGTCGGTAGCGATCATGGAACCGCCCCAGCCGTCCGCCAGCGAAGCGCGCAATCCCTGCATGAGGATGTTCCGGTAATCTGTGTCCACTCCCATGGTGCTGCGGTGCATGATCTCGACGATCTCCCGGTCGATTCCGCGTGGGCTGATCTCAAGGTTGCGCCAGAGCTCCTGGCGCTTGGCAGGAGCCCGCGCAAGTAAGGTGAGCTCGCCCTCCTGCTGGCCAAACATGTGGAGTGCACGCTCTGCCAGGGCCTTGGCTATCTCTGCATCACTGTGCCCATCGGGGGCAATCCCGAATTCGGCGGCGACTCGGCGCAGCTTAACGGGATCCTTGATGCCATAGCCGCCTTTTCCCTCCGCCGCCAGAAGAAGCGTATGGGCCACATCGCGGCCGTGATCGGAGTGGGCCGCCGCTCCACCCGCCACCATGCGCACCAGGTTGCGGGCCACAATCGTATCCGCATCCGCTCCACAAGTGCCCCGGCGCGGCTCGCCGCCAAACGGATCGATGCGGCAGGGTCCCATATTGCAAACTCGGCAACAAACGCCGAGCTGGCCGAAGCCGCATTGCGGCTGCTGCTCCTCCCAACGGTCCCATGCCGTCTCGAGTTTCTGGTTCTGGGCATGCTGGAGCATTTCCTGTGTCGCACGATCCACGCTCTTTTGATTCATGGCAACCTCGTTTTCAGTGTGCAGTTGGCAGTAGGCAGAAAGCGGTAGGCAGTAAGCAGAACCCTAAGCTCCTTCGAACGCTCGCCTGTTTGTTCCACCACATCTCTGGTCTGCGTGTCTTCTCCGTGACCTCTGTAGCAATAGTTTGTAACACCTTCGCGGCGCGCGAAGATTTCTTCTCGAGCCTGTGATGCCTCCGTGTTCTCCGTGGCTCCCAAAAAAGATCTAACACAGAGGTCACTGAGATCCTCCGTGCCCTCTGTGTTGAGGCTTTGAGGGGTCAGAGAACACGGAGAAGCGCGTTTTGGTTGCGCCAACCACCCCGCGCCGTACCACATTTGCCGAATTTCTTCTGGGGCCGCGAACGGCCCAACCATCGCGGGTCCTGGCGCACTGCCTACTGCCTACCGGCTTGCTCTTATGCCGCCGCCGCGGCAGTGCCTGAGCCCGCTCTCTGGCGATAAGCTTTCAAGTAGCCATCGCTGTAGATATCCATCCCGAGCAGGAGTTCAGCCGTGGCCACCGACTGCCGCAGTTCCTCATCGCAGACATCCAGGATCGCCGTATCCAAGCCCACAGCTAACGCCATGACCATGAAGGTGCGGTTGATGAGTTTGCGCTCTTCTGCTTTGGAGGAAACGTTGCTCAGGCCAATGGAAATATGGGGTGGCGGATCGGAAAGCATGGCCATCTGCTGAATGGCGTTGAGCACATTCTTGGGCTGGTCCTGCATGAATTTGACCGGCATGACGATCGGGTCGAGATAGATGTCGGTCGGGGTTAGACCGGCTTCCGTCGCCGCCGCGAAGATCTTGCCAGCCAACTCCAGTCTTCGGTCCACGTCCTGGGGGCTTCCTCTCTCGTCCATCACCACGCCCATGATTCGCGCCTTGAATTCGGACGCCAGCTCGAGAAGCGGGATGAGCTTGCTATCTTCGGCGGTAGTACTGTTGAGAATGACCGCCCGCTCCCCAACTGTGTCTCGATAGGCCTTCAGCCCCGTCCGGAACATGTCGGCGCGGGGGCAGTCAAGCGAGAGCGGCAAGGCCGTGGATTCCGCCACCACTTGAACCAGCCACGCATAGTCTTCCAGCTTGCGCGAAGCTGCCCCCATGTTCACATCCAGGTAATCAGCGCCGCCTGCTTCCTGCTTGGCGACGCGATCGTGAATCACGGTCTTGTCATGTTCCTGAATTGCCCGGCCCACGTCCTTGAAGGAACCGTTGATACGCTCACCGATCAATGTGATGCCCATGGATTCTCCTCCTTGCCTCGGAAGGGCGGGGCTTCAGCCCCGCCATCTTCGTATCTTGCCCCTTGGGAAGACTCGCGACCCCTCACCCGGCCCGCGCGGGCCGGTGAAAACGCCGGACGCGGGCCACCCTCTCCCCCAAGGGGGAAAAGGCTGGGGCGCTAAATTAAGCCGCAGCCGCGCTAACCGATGCTCCGGCCAGTTCGGCGATGGTTTTCTTGACAGCATGAACTGCCTCGGGATGACGAAGAATGAGAAGATCGCCTCCCGCCAGCAGGCAGGCAATGGCGGTCCCAGCCTCCCAGAGTGGCGCCCGCTGGCGCAGGGGACCCCATTCGGGGACCTCCGCCTCGGAAACGCGCGCCTCTTTGACACCCCAAGCCTCAATCCCGATATCGCAGAGGATCGGCTGCGCCAGCATCCTATCCCCTTTCAAACCAGCCAGCCGGCCCCGCTCCATTACCGAATAGATGTACTCCAAACCGTACCCGAGGGCGGCACAAGTGGGGTAAATGACGATGTTCTCAACCGGGAAGCCCATGTCCTGGGCGAGTATGTTCACCTGCTTGGCCATGTTGACGTCGCACGGGGATTCCGCGACGATTTTGTGCTTGTAAGCGGTGCACACCGCCGTCAGAGTCTTGTAGTTGTCCTCGGTGATGCTTCCGATCAGGCAGTTTTCCCCCGCCGCCGCCTCCGCCACTGCCGGGAATACCTCGTTATCCTTGTCGGCATTCCCCGTACCCCAGATGATCAGAGGAGCCGGGACTCCCTGCAAAACCTGTTTTACGGTTTGGGCTGCTTCCCCGGGAGATCGGTTGCCGTGTTCGGGGTGACAGCCGATCAGCCGCAGGCAGATCAAGTCAGCCCCCAATTCGAGGCACTTCCGTCCCCAGCGGACTGGATCCCCTAAAGTATCGCCAAATGGCTCTCGTAGCGGGTCCGGCCACTCTTGCGGATAGATGTCGCAAATCTCCATGGCGACAGCAGGCCGAGCGCACTGTCCCTCAAAATCCAAAAAAGAGAGTGTCGCTGATCCTCCGATGGTGACGGTAAAAGCTCGAGTTCCCCCAGCGGCTTGAGTTGCCCCGATAGTCACCGCATTGATCTTTCCACCCCAGGTCTTTTTCGTTTCTGGAACCATTGTTCTCCTCCTCAAACGCTGAACTCTAAAGTGCGGCAGCCGTGGGTGACAGAGCCGCCTCCAGGATTTCTCGCAAAGCTCTACGGGCCGTTGAATCCGGCGCCAGTTGACTCAACGGTTCTCCCTCTCGGCTGAGTTGGCGCAAGCGGTTGTCTGAGGGCACCACACCCAGCACCTCGAGGCCCGTTCGTTGCGCTTCGGCCTTGATCCGGCCCACGTCGGCAAGATCTACGTCATTGAGAACCAGATATTGCCCTCCGATGCGCAGCGCCAACTTCTTGGTCAGTTCGCGGATCCTGAAAGCCGCCTGCTGCGCGACCGGCAGGCCGTTGCTGACGATCAGAAGCACATCGACGTCCTGGGTTGTACATCGGGACAGATGCTCCAGGCCTGCCTCGTTATCCATCACTACATACCGATACGCGCCCCGGAGGCGGTCAATGCACCTCCGCAAAACGTTGTTGACCGCACAATAACAGCGCGGCCCCTCGCCTGCACCCATCACCAGCAGATCGACTCCGCGCCCCTCCCACAGGCATTCTTGAATTCCCATCTCCAGATAGTCATCTTTCGTTACTCCGGGGGGAAGTTTGCGGATATGGTCCAACAGCTCATCGCGCAGCTCGCTGATGGTTTTTTCCACCTGGCACCCCAACACATAACCCAGGTTGGGGTTGGGATCGGCATCCACGGCCAGAACCGGCCCCTCCCCGCGCTCGATCAGGGTTTGAATCAGCAATGCCGCCAGGGTGGTCTTGCCGGTACCCCCTTTGCCGGCCACCGCCAGGGTGAATGCCATCTATGTCCAAGCCTCCACTTCTTGCGAATGCTCCACGGATTTGAACCTACTCAAGTCAGTGTGTGGAATAAAGCGCGCCGCCAGAAACTCATCATAATAATTAGGGTAATTGATGAGATCATAATACGTAACCGACTCTGCGAGGGCATGCAATTCTTGCCATGTACCCTCAGACAGCAGGCCCAGGTCCGCGCCCAGAATCGACGTATTTCCGGCAAACCGAATCTTTTCCAACGGCAAGTTCGGTATCAACCCAATGGAGACGGCCTTCTCGCGGTCCAGGTAATTTCCGAAACCGCCCGCGATGTAGACTCGCTCCACCTCCCGAAAGTCGAGGCCAATGGCCCGCGCCAAAACCTCCGTGGCTGCGTAAATGGCCGCCTTGGCGCTCAGCAGGTTGGAAAGGTCCGCCTGGGTGACCACGATATCCTTGCCGGTTTCCAAACGGGAGGCGGGAACCAGTACGAACTCCAACATGCCGTCCCGCTCGCGCACGCGCTCGGTCTTGCCGGCCACCAGATGCCCCGAGCGGTCAATGAACCCCGCCTTGTACAACTCGGCGACCAAGTCAATCAGCCCAGACCCACAGATACCCCGGGGACGGCCGTTTCCAACTGTCCGGTAATGAACCGCTCCCTCGGGACTGATTTCCACCCGTTCGATAGCCCCGTGGATGGCCTTCATCCCATGTTTAACGCCAGAACCTTCAAAAGCGGGGCCCGCCGAGGCGGAACAAGCAATGGTCCAATCGCAATTGCCTACGGCGATCTCTCCGTTGGTGCCGATATCGATCAGCATCTGCACCGTTTCCGAACGGCGGAGCCCCACGGCGTGTATGCCCGCCGTCACATCGCCCCCCACCCATCCTCCGATACTGGGGATTGTGTAGAGCAGCCCCCGGGGATTGATCTGGATACCGACTTCAACAGCTCGAACGGGTGGGGTGGCGGCGGAGGCTGGGATATAGGGCGTTTTGCGAATCGCGCTTGGATCCAGGCCCAGCAACAGGTGCGTCATGGTAGTGTTGCCGGCACACATAACGGCCGTTATGTTGCTCAGGGCCACGTTATTGCGTTGCACCATCGCCGAAATCAGCCCGTTGATATTGCTTACCACCGCGTTCTGAAGTTCATCTAATCCCCCCGGGGTGCCGGCATGAATGATGCGCCGTGTCACCTCGTCACCCCAGGTGCGCTGGGAGTTGTACACCGCCTCAGCATCAATTCTCTCGGTCGTGTCCAGATCGAGCAGGTGGGCCACGACCGTCGATGTTCCCACGTCCACCGCAACGCCCAGATTTCGGCCCGAGGCGTCACCTGGCTCCACTTGGAGCACTTCCAAAGTACCTCCGCGCCAGCCCAGCGTGACGGTTACTTTCCAGTCCGCCTCGCGCAGCAGTTTGGGCAAAGCCCTCAGCACTTTGAGCCCCAGTTGCATGATGGGCGCAGGGTGCCGGCGGCGAATCTCCCGAAACAGCCTGGATTGATCGGAGATGCTATCGTCCAGGGTGGGACGTGGCAGTTTAAGGTAGAGTTTGCGAGTCAGAGGGGCAGGATGCACCTCAATCGCCCCTGCCACCGGGTACAGGGCACGAAAGCGCTGGGCGTCAACGTCGATGAGGATCTGGGCCGCCTCGGCACGGGATTCGGGAGGTATTTCCACCTCCACGTCGCCGACCACCTTGGTTTGGCACGCCAGCACGTAGCCGCGCCGGATCTCCTCCCGGCTAAGCAGGCTGGTGGGCTGGGCGGTCACGTTTCCCTGCCTGACGATCACCCGGCATTTCCCACACAGCCCGTCGCCTCCGCAGGAGCTCGCCAGATCCACCCCTGCAATCTTAGCCGCGTCCAGGAGGTTCGTCTCTACAGGCACACGGACACGCTCACCTTCCGGCCAGAAGGTGACCTGCACTCGACGCTCCTTTTGGATCGCGCCTGATCCCACAGTCATCCGCTCACCTGCGATCTCCACTCTGTCTTAAGAAAGTTGGGAATTCCCGCAGCCTCTTCCGGGCCGACCACCACCTCGCAGCCCGCTTCATCCTCGAGTTCACCTTTCAGAACCGCCACCAGCCCAGGGAGAACCAACTTGTTGTGCCGCACTTGAGTCAGTATTCCCGAGGCCTTGACCGCTTTGGCGATCGTCTCACCCGTCAGCTTGTCATCGGCGTAGGAATTCAGAACCCCCAGCCCACCGGTTTCCACCGCGGTGATGTAAGCAGGTACCTTGCTATTCTCCACCTCGCCCTCGACGGTGAAGTAGGTGAGCGCGAAGTTGGTGGTGACCAGCACCGGGGAATCCGGACCAGCATCACCCACTTTGTACACCTTGGCCTCGACGGCATTGGGCACCTGCGGATCCGTGAAGATGTTGTAGCGGGCCGTGAGCACGGGAAGAATCTGCCAGGCTTGCTTGCCGCGCATGACCACGATAGAAGCGTACTTACACTCATAAATAATGGCTTGCAGGGCTTCCTGAACAGCGTCCTGCGCGGTGGTGAGGACCATCACGGGATAACCGAGCGGCCGGAAGGTCTTTTCCAAAGCAAGACGTCGCAACTGGGTTAGGCAGGTCAGGCCTTGCCCCACGCCTCCAACGACGGGCGCCAAGACCAAGTCTCCCACACCGGCTTGTTTGACCTTAGTGGTCAGGTCCGCTAACTCCTCCAGCGTCTCCCCTTTGACGGCCAGCGGCACCTTGAACTTGACGCTGAGCTGCGCCACTTGCTGGTAGTTGCTCTTATCCGCCGCGTAGACGAGCGGCCGGCGTTCGGCCAGGACTTCCAAGGCCGCAGTCAATGCCGGGAGATCGCTGCTCATCAGGACCGTCGGCAGTTCTGTTGACTCGCGGATCAACTTCGCCGCAGCCTGATAAGACTTGGCGTCACCTCCCTGCTCGAGGGCGATCAGCTCGACACTGACTGGCTTTCCGCTGCGTACGAATTTCAAGTTGTGAATCGCCTTGATTTCTTCCGCCACATCGTCAGTGTCCTTGATGCAAATGGCCAAGGCGGTAGGATGGTGGAACTTTTCTTCGTGGCGGAACAGAACTGTCTCGCCTCCGATCTGGACCGCTCGGGGACCTGCGCCCAGCGTCACCGTGCGCATAGGAGGCGCTGCCGACTCGGCCAGTTCCCGCTTAGCATCCTCGGACACGTACGGGCATGCCTCGAGGGCCACCTTCTTAGACGCCACCTGCATGGCGAACGCCATGCAAGTTGGAAAATTACACTCTCCACAGTTAGTCTTAGGCAGCAGTTTATAAATGCCAATTCCTGTGAGTTTCGCCATGCTTGCTCCTCCTCAATCGCGCTGTAGCGGCGGTCTATGACCGCCGTATTTCAGAATCAATGGCTTCCGGCGCTCGTAGAGCGCCGCTACAAATCAGCCCAGGACAGATGCCATCGCCAGGGCCGGGTGATCCACCTTTTGCAGAAATTCTACCAACTCTTCAACCGAGACGGTGTCCTTCTCGGTCGCAATCTTGTCCAACAGTTCGGGTTGACCCATTTCCGCGAGCCGCTTTTCCAAGCGCTCCCGCATTTCGTCCTTGAGTTCCTGGGGCATCCAAACCACTCGTTGCAGCCCGCCTTCAGCGGAGATGAACTTCTCGCTGACCAGGTACATCCTGCCCACGCCCAAGAATCCGGGGGTCTGCACTCCCCCACCCACCTCGCCAGCCATTGTCGAGAAGGTCATGCCGATCGGGGTCATCCCCTGGAATTCACGGTTGACGATCATGACACCGTTGGTCTCAGGCAGGACGGCGACAATACACTCGAAGCACCCGCAACTGGTCTGCGGATCCTCCATGATCGAGTACATCGTCACCTTCTGGAGGTGCCCATTCGAGGCTTTGACCACGTATTGGTTGACTCCTGCCCAAATTCCCAGCGACGGGTCCAGGCAGCTTCCTTTCGCAATGGGCTGGTTGGGACCATGCGAATCCATCTCGAATGCCGCCCGACAGTCCAACCAGGTATAAGCTCCGCACAAGCCGAGGCGCTGAGGGGTTACGACGCAAACGTGGTTGGGCGCATAGCTTTGGCAGAGAATGCAACTGTAGAAGCGGTCCACATCTTCGTCCTTCATCCCGGCCATCCGCTCATCGCGCTTGTCATAGGCTGCCCGAGCGTCCCGCAACAGCTCCTGCATCTGCTGCTCGTCGGTAAAGATCGTCACCTGCACTTTGTCCACAATGCCGGAGAACTCGTCCTTGTACTTGTGAATCAGCAACTCGCCCAGATGCTTCATCCGGAAACCCTTCTCATAGGCTTCCTTGCTGACGCGGACCCAATTGATGTCTCGCTGGCCGATGTGCATGATGCCGCTGGCGCAACTGGTGAACTTGTGGATGCGCCGCTCCAGCACGCTCTCGAAGTCCTCGTGGAAGCTGCGGCCGGCGACTTCCACCACGATTCCCAACGGCAGGGCCTTGCCCGGCTCTACCGTATCGATGTCCGGGCCGATCGACGTCACTTTCCCGTCCTCCACCTGGTCCATGGACCTCTTGCGCAGATATTCAAAGGCCTGCGAGTATTTACCTCCGAATTCTACCTGGAGGTTCTCTTTGCGCACACGCTCGCCCTCGAACGCCGCGCCATAGGCAATGGGGATGGGGATCTTGGAGATCTTGAGCTTGAGTCCTCGCACCTCAACTGCTTTGGGCACGATGCGCTCCAGCGGGACGCTCGAGACCACGTGCTCGTAAGTGCAGATGCCGCGCGGCAGGATTTGCGGGATGGCAGAATCGGCGATCACGGGGAAGCCAAAGTTGATGGCCCCCGCCGCCGTGGCGTATTTCTGATCCGTGATCAACTGGTCCGGTGGAGCTTCCGGATCGGTGCCCAGCGCCAGCACAAAAGCAAAAACCCTTCCCTTGTTGTAGAGAAGGATCTGGCGCGCCCCCTCGATATCGCCCGGCTTGACCCCGCCGAACGTCATGGCGGAACGCGCAGCAAAATTAAGGGCATGCACGGCAGCACTCATCTCTTTGCCGTAAGGGACGAGGTAAGTGTCCCAGCCCATCTCGACGCCCTCTTCTGCCAACTGCTCGGCCATCGATCTGCCATTGCTGCTTCCGGCCATGAAAACCAGGATGCTCTTCTCCTGGAGTTCACGGGCCAGGGCCACGGCTTCCTTATTGGTGGGCAGGGCGCCCACACAGGCCGCAAATCCCGGCATGCGGCCGTCCACCAGCTTGATGCCCTGAGTACGCAAAATGGAGTCGTCCGTAAACCCAATAAACGGGGGCGTTGGACGGTATTGAGGATCGAGATACTTGAGCGCCTCGATGACCTCTTCGGCAACCAAGGTGGCAATCCCCGCATCTAGCGCCGATCCCAGATAAGGAAGCCAGAGGCTGTCGCTGGGCACCTCGGGGAGCAGGATTTGCATCTCCTCCAGCGCCTCCCGGCAGTCCTTCAGCCTTTCGACCTTTTTCCCCAGCAAGGCCAGGATCAGCGGCAGATAGTAGCCAGTATTGGGATAGGCTATGCGTGCTTCCGGGCCGCGCTGCTCAATGGCCTGACTGAGTTGCTGCTGCGCCAGCGTCATGTAATAGTGCGCGCCACGAATGGCGGCTGTAGCAATAATCTTGGACATCGTTCATATCCTCATCTTTGGTTCAAATGCTGACACGCTTCTTTCTTGGCCGCCGCTTGCCCGAATAACGCCTCTCCCAACCCCTTCGCGCGGCATTCCGGGCACATTTCCAAATAAGATTTGACCAGCGGCTGGCGGGTCTTTAATAGCTCGAGTTGGCGGACGGACCCGAAAGCTTTGCCACAACTGCGGCATTTCAAAAACGGCATCAAACTCATCCACCGATCGATCATTCGCTCTCCGCGAACGTCTTCCATCTTGATGCAGCCGGTGGGGCAAACATAAACGCAGGCGCCGCAGCCAATGCAATCCTCGCTCGGCTTGCCGAAGGGCACAGCGGTTTTGCGATCCGCGCCTCGGCTCTCGAATCCAATCGCAGCCTGGCCGATCAAGTCCCGGCAGACATTCACACACAGGCCACAGAGAAGGCACTCCTCGCCATCGGTCTTTTCCAGGTCAGTGTCGAAAACCCCGAACTTGGCCGCGAATTCGCGGATGACCGGAGAACTAAAACACCGCGCGAGCAATAGTTCAATGACCGTCCGGCGGTCCTTCTGGATTCTCTCCGAGTTGGTTGAAACTTCCAGGCCATCATCCTCGACGGGAAAGTTGCAAGCGGTAACTACGCGAACGCGCCTGCCCCTCTTGATCTCGACGATGCAAACCCGGCAGACTCCATACGGCTCGAGGGCCGGGTGATGACAGAGCGTGGGGATCTCAATTCCCAGTTTACGGCCGGCTTCGAGGATGGTAGTCCCCTCCGGCACGGACACCGGCTCCCCATCAATTTGTAACGTACAAATTCTGCCCGGCTCTGCCATCAAACTCCCACCGACCTTCTCACTACCGCGTCAAATTTGCAGATCTCGAAACATATCCCGCACTTGATGCATTGCTGCTTGTCGAGCCAGTGCGGCTTCTTCAGCTCTCCGCTGATCCCGCTCCGCGGGCAAAGCTTGACGCAGGCCTTACAACCCGTGCACTTCTCGGGGTCTATCGAGTATTCGATCAGCGCCTTGCAGACCGCCGCCGGGCATCTCTTATGCCGGATGTGAGCAACGTATTCGTCCTCAAAATACTTGATCGTGGTGAGCAGCGGGTTGGCCGCGCTTCCGCCCAAGGCGCAAAGCGAGCTGTCCTGCACTGCATTTCCCAGATCGGCCAGCCTTTCGAGATCCCCTTCCCTGCCCTGTCCCTCGCACACGCGGTTGAGGATGCTTAGGATTTGCTTGACGCCTTCCCGGCAGGGAGCGCATTTACCGCAGCTTTCATCCAGGAGAAAATTGAGGAAGTATCTTGCGACATCCACCATGCAGGTGTCTTCATCCATGACGATCATGCCGCCCGACCCCATCATCGAGCCGACTTTGGTAAGCTCGTCAAAATCCACCGGCAGATGGAGGAGGGACTCCGGCAAACATCCGCCGCTCGGCCCGCCGGTCTGGACCGCTTTGAATTTCTTATTATTGGGGATACCTCCGCCGATCTCATAGACGATTTCCCGCAGGGTGATGCCCATCGGCACCTCAACCAAACCTGTGCGGTTGATCTTTCCCACCAACGAGAAAATCTTGGTGCCCTTGGAATTCTCCGTGCCCATCGAACTGTACCAGCCCGCACCCCGGTTGATGATCAGCGGGACATTGGCGTAAGTCTCGACGTTGTTCAAATTGCTGGGCTCGTTATGAATCCCTTTGTGCACCGTGTGTACGTATTTGGCGCGCGGCTCTCCGGGCTTGCCTTCGATGCTGGCCATTAACGCGGAACTCTCTCCGCAGACAAACGCACCGCCGCCCTGGCTGATCTGCACGTCAAAATCAAATCCCGCCTTGCCCAGAATGTTCTTCCCCAATAGCCCGCAGGCGCGCGCCTGCTCGACAGCATGGGTGAAGAATTTCAGGGCCAGGGGGTATTCATGGCGCACATAGATGAAACCTCGAGCCGGACTAACCCCGTAAGCGATGGCATAGGCCGCGATGATCAACCCTTCCAGCACCGAGTGTGGATTCCCCTCGAGCACGGACCGATCCATGAACGCGCCCGGGTCTCCTTCGTCGGCGTTAATAATCACATAGCGGATCTTGCCATGAGCGTTACGGCAGGTTTCCCATTTGAGTCCGGCCGGAAAACCTCCGCCGCCTCTTCCGCGTAAACCGGCTTTGCGCACTTCCGCGATGACCTGCTCGGGCGTCATTTCAAAGAGCGCCTTGGGAAGCGCGGAATAACCTCCGATCCTCAAGTAGTCGTCAATACTCTCCGGGTTAATCAGGCGGTTGTTCCCGATCAGCAGGCGCTTTTGGCGCTGGAAAAAAGGCACCTCTGACTCGTGCACGATTTTTTCGGTGCTCCCCGGCTCCCGATAAAGCAGCCGCTCCACGGGATCGGATTTTTCGAGAACCTTGGTCAGGACTTCTTCCGCATCCTGGGGACGAACCGAGGTGTAAAAAATCTCTTCCGGGAAGACCACCATCAAAGGGCCTTTTTCGCAAAACCCGTGGCAGCCGGTGAAATTCAAGCGCACCTTGTCGCCCAGGTTGTTTCCCTCGATGATCTCCTTGAACGCGAGGTACAAATCCTCGCTTCCCATAGCCGAGCATCCTGTGCCTCTGCACACCGCGAGACAAGGCAGATTGGGATTATGTGAGGCTACCAGGTCTGCTCGGTATCGGCTCAGCTCGGCCGGGCTTGAAAAAAAGGGGATTGCTTTTCGGGCGAGGCTGGCCTCTGCCTGCGATGCTTCCTCTTTCGGTCTTGCACCCTTGCGCGGCTTCGCGGTTTTTCCAGCCCTGACTTGGTTGAGCATTCTGCCCACTGAGGGCGCGCTCATATTCCCGTAATACTCGCCGTCCGCCACCACGATCGGGGCAAGCGCGCAGGCTCCCAGGCAGTTGACCGTGTCTAAAGAGAATTCCAGGTCTGGAGTTGACTCCCCGGATTTGATCCCCAGCTTGCGCTCGACCTCTTCCAAAATCAGCGCCGCCCCGCGCACGTGGCACGCCGTGCCCATACAAACATGGCATTGGTGTTTGCCACGCGGCTTGAGGCTGAAAGCCTTGTAAAAGGTGGAGATTTGAAAAAGCTGGCTGGCAGGAATCTGGAGCTCTTTGGCCAGGCAGCGCAGATCCTCTTCCGGGAGGTATCTCTCCTGGTCCTGGAGCGCGTGAAGGATGGCGATAATCTGCTCCGGATTCCGGCGATAACGTTCAAGGATACTTTCTAGAGCGGCTCGGTTCATCTCACTTCCCGGGTTAAATCCCCTTGAGCGAAAAGGCTAGTCAGATTATCCATCCTTCTCTTCTGTCATCTTTTGTCTCAAGGCTGGCTATTGCCAAAGCCGTTCGGCGCAGCTTATCTTCCGCGACCACATCGGCGTCCACCAGGTTGCGCGCCTTCGTGGGGCACGCCTCAACGCAGGCCGGCTGCATGCCGTCGGCGAGCCGGTCCCAGCAGAGACTGCACTTGGCCATCACTCCTCCGTCGGCCCTCCTGATCGCGCCGAACGGACAGACCAATACGCAGCTCGAACAGCCTATGCAAAGCTCGCGCTTGAACAAAACGGTCTCGTCCTTCCCCAAGCGGTAAAGCGCCGTGGTCGGGCAAACCGCGGCGCAAGGCGCGTCTTCGCACTGCTGGCACTGTAGCGGGACGGGCTGAATTCCAATCCCCACCACTCGCACCCTCGTAGCCGGCTTCGGGTCCTCCAGAATCGCTCCCAGCAGGTTCTTGGACACGGACCGGCTGATGGCACAGGCCAATTCACAACTGTGGCAGCCCAAGCATTTCTTCAAATCCGTCACGATGATCTTCATTTGTCCTTTTATCCCCTAAGCCTGGCGGTCCGCACACTCACCCTCAGGGATGCCTTTCGGGTGCAATTTCTCTTTGGCAAGCGGCTCACTTTTCAGTTGGAAGAAAGGTTTAAGAATGCTGGCGGCGCGCTCCGCATAGGCCTCCGCGCCGTTCAATTCGGCTCGCACGCCGATGAAACCAGCCCGCAACGCGATCCGTTCGTGAGGAGCCATTTTCGCTCTCCCCGTCAGAGACCCCGAACAAGCTCGTCTTGCCCAAAAGCCAACCGAGCCGCACACTGTATGCCTTTACAAGCAGTGCGGTCAAGCTGCTTCTAGAGCGGAGCACGCGCCATGGAAGTGAGGCGCTGTATGGCCTTATCCCTTAGGGCCCCGCCTCCTGCTGTATATGCTCTCCCGCAGCCTGTTCCAGAGCATGCGTGATGCCAACCCGACCCCTGACCTGGGCCGCTGCTGGCTCAGCGGACATCTTGGGAATGATTGCAGGCTCTTGGCGTCCAACCCGCACGTTGATGCCGCGCAGCCCGCAAGGACGAACGTAGTAACGAGGGTGCGTACAGACAGGAAAATGCCCCACAAGTGGTGGATTTTTCGCCATTTTTCTGGCTTTCATGGGGGGTTTTTGCCCTGAAAAGGCAGTTCGTTTTGAGCCCTGAAAAAAGCTAACCCCTTTATTTTCAACAAACCCTTCGGTTCGTTCCCTCTAATTAACATCTTTTTTGCTTTTCCTGCTCATTTCCTGTTCCCGGCGGGCCGATTTCGAGGCTCCGGGACGCGCCCTGCGGCAGCGTTCTCCATAGGTCAACTTTAATAGGCTATCACGATTGCAGCCTCATGTCAAGAACAAAATAGCAAGATTCAGATACAGCAAACTGACCCACTATTACATTTTTGAGTGACTCGACAAGGCCTCACCGGTTACATTTAACGGGACTCGGTACGAGTGCTTGAGAAGAGGAGGAATAAATGGACTCAATTACCCGCCGATCGTTTCTCGAAAAAGCCGGTGTCGCAGCCGCAAGTCTAGGGTCGGTGGCCGAGGGGAAGGAGCCGAAAGGCGTGCCTGGCAAGAAAAAGGCCGCGCAAGGCCCGGCAGGAGCGGCTCCGGCCCACTATGCCATCGCGCGCTGTGTCACGGAGTGGGCCTACTCGACGGGCAAGGCTTACGCCGACCCTTTCAACGAGGTCGAGCTCGACGTGGTGTTTACGGACCCACAAGGGCGCGAGCAACGGGTCCCGGCGTTTTGGGCGGGAGAGCAGACCTGGCGCGTGCGCTACGCTCCCTCTGCACCCGGGCGGTACACCTATCGCACCGTTTCGAGCGATGCCACCAACCCGGACCTGCACGGGCAGAGCGGGGCGCTGGAGGTCTCGGCCTTCGCAGACGACAACCCGCTCCGCAAACACGGCCCGGTACGCGTGGCCAGCGATCGCTTGCACTTCGAGCACGAAGATGGCACACCCTTCTTTTGGCTGGGAGACACGTGGTGGATGGGCCTGTGCCGGCGTCTGCGCTGGCCGGAAGACGTTCAGACCTTGGCGGCGGACCGCCTAAAGAAAGGCTTCACCGTAATCCAGATTGTCGCCGGGCTGTATCCGGACATGCCGGCCTTCGACCCACGGGGAGCAAACGAGGCGGGGTTCCCCTGGGAGCGGGAGTATGCGCGCATCAATCCCCGGTACTTCGATGCCGCCGATTTGCGAATCGAGTATCTGGTGGACCAGGGCTTGGTACCCTGCGTGGTTGGCTGCTGGGGTTATTTCCTGCCCTGGATGGGCGTGGCGAAATTGAAGCAGCATTGGCGATACATCATTGCCCGCTGGGGGGCTTATCCTGTCATCTGGTGCCTGGCCGGCGAAGGCGCCATGCCGTATTACCTCACGAAGACGTGGGATAAGGACGTTGCGGTCCAGAAGCGCGGCTGGACCGAACTGGGCAGGTACGTGCGTAGCGTCGATTCTTTCCATCGCCTCATCACGATTCATCCCACGGACAATGCTCGCGATCAAGTGGAAGACCCCGCCGTCATCGACTTCGATATGATGCAAACCGGCCACAGAGGCCGGAAGAGCATTCCCGGCACCGTGAATCAAGTCACGGGAGCGCTGGCGAGAACCCCGCGCATGCCGGTCCTGGTTGGGGAAGTCAGCTACGAGTCACTTCTGGGCAGCATCTGGCAAGATGTGGAGAGGTTCATGTTCTGGACTTCCATCCTGAATGGTGCGGGGGGACACACTTACGGGGCCAACGGCATCTGGCAAGTCAACACCGCCGAACACCCCTACGGACCCTCGCCCTATGGCGGCTGTTGGGGCGATACGCCTTGGGACACTGCCTACCAACTCCCCGGTTCGCAGCAACTAGGCCTCGCCAAAGCGCTGCTCATGCGCTACGCGTGGTGGCGGTTGGAGCCGCATCCGGAGTGGGTGTCTCCGCACTGGAGCAAGGAAGATTATGAGCTGCCTTACGCTGCGGGTATCCCGGGTGAGTTGCGGGTGATTTTCATTCCTCTGCTCTTTGACCCTCCTAAGGTGAAAAGCCTTGAAGCGGGTGTTGCCTACCGGGCCTTTTACTTCGATCCCTCGACCGCAAACCAGCGTGACCTGGGCAAGGTCGAACCGGATGCAACAGGTACTTGGCAGGCGCCCCTGACGCCGACCTTCAAGGACTGGGTCCTTGTGTTGGAAAAGATAGCGTAGGAAGCGAGGGGGAATACTGTCAGCCCAAGGCGGCACACGGCCGCCGCTTCAGCTCTGTGGCGGCTACTCGACCCTGATGCTCCCCGAGACTGTGCTTACATCCAGCGCGAACCCGCCATCGCCGACTCTACCTTCCAGCTCATGTTTGCCGATTGTGCCCTGCACGGTCATCTCGCGCGCGGTGTGAACGGTGCCGGAGACCGTGCGCGCGTGGAGCGTGAATCCCTGCTGCGCGGGTAGGCGCACGGTGACATTGCCGGAGGCGGTCGAGAGCCGCCAGGAGTCTTGGCCTTCGCCCTCCACCAGGATATTGCCGCTGGCGGTCTGGGCGCGCACGGCCCCGTGAACGCCCTCGAGTTGCAGCGTGCCGGAGCCGGTGCTCACCTCCACGTCGCCCGGCGCGGTCTGCCGCAGCGTGACGCTGCCACTGCCCGTCGAGGCGTGCAGGCCGCCCGCCACGCCGGTGGCCAGGATTTCGCCGCTCCCGGTGGAAGCGCGCACCGCTCCCTTCACGCCTTCCACTGAAATGTGCCCCGACCCAGTCGAGGCTCTAACCATGTCTCCAATATTGGTCAGCCTGAGGCTGCCGGAGCCGGAAGATGCTTCCACCGGCCCGCGCAGGCCGCTCACATCCTGTTCCCCCGAGCCGGAGCTCGAGCGCAGGCGTGTCTCGACAGGCGCCACGATCTCGTAGCTGATGGAAATGTTACGCGTCAGGTCCCGGTCTTCAATGTGGCCGATCCTGATGATATTGCCGTGCTGCTCGATGGGCGGGTTAGCTTCCAGGTAGTGGACCTTCTCTTCCGCGTCCGAGCCACCGAACCAGCCATCCGAGGACCGGATTGTGCCGGTGATGCGCACGGTAGAGCTGTCGCCCGTGCGCACATCGATGTTTCCGGAGCCCGTTTGGACCTCGAGTTCCACGGCGCCGGAGACCTGCAAAGTGCGCGCGAAGTGTCCCTCCACAGCGCGGGCGGGCGCGGCGAGGCACAAAGACATAGCGGTGAGGGTCAGAACACCCAAGAGGAGTATGCGGTTGGACTTCATAAGGACTTTCTCCTTTCACAGTCGTTTCTCATCCGTTATACGTAATTGATGGTCTTAATGTTTAGACGAACGAAACCCTGCACTGTGAGCCAGCCATCGGTAGTGTCCTAATTTGACTCGTAGAGCTGGTCCCGCAGGCGCGGGACCAGCATTTGCCGACCTAAAGGTCGGCGCTACGCTCAAAATGGGACACTACCCAGCCATCTGCAAACGTGACAAAAGATGCCCTATATGTTGTAATGAGGGCTTCAAGTTGAGGCTCGAAGATAATCGCTTTCGGGCCTCCATGCCTCGCACCCATGAATAGTCGTGAACGCGTCTTAGCTGCTCTGCGCCGCGAGCCCGTGGACCGAACGCCGGTGTGCAACCCAACCTCTGTGGTAACGGTCGCGCTCATGGATTTGGTGGACGCGCCGTTCCCGGAAGCCCACCGCGTCCCCGAGCTGATGGCCCGCCTGGGCGCTACCAGCTATACCGAGCTGGGCTTTGACACCATCCTGCCTTATTTCACCACCATCCAGCAGTCTTCGGCCCTCGGCTGCAAGATCCAATGGGGACAGAAGGATAACTGGCCAGCCGCGATCACCCGCCAGCCCCTTTGGCGGCATCCGGACGAGATCAGGATCCCCTCAAACTTCTTGACCCACCACGATACCAAGTGCGTGCTCGAGGCGATTAAGATCCTCAAGAAGCAATTCAACGGCGAGGTGGCCATCCTCGGCAAGACCATGGGACCATGGACCTTGTCCTATGATTGCTTCGGGTTGGAAAATTTCCTGCTCATGTCCGCGGATGATCCGGGGAAGACGGCGGCATGCCTGGACAAATTGAAGGAGGCAACCGTACAGTTCGGGCTGGCCCAGATCGAAGCGGGCGCGGACGCACTCACCCTCCCTGACCACGCCACGGGCGACCTGGTCAGCGCCGGCTATTACGATAGGTTCTTGCGTGAGATTCATAGCGAGCTTGTCCAGCGGCTTCCAGTTCCGCTGATTCTTCATATTTGCGGGCGGACGCTGGATCGAATGGAGTATGTTGCCCGGACGGGGGTAGCAGCATTCCACTTCGATTCCAAGAACGATGCGGCAGAGTCTATGCGGGTGATGTGCAATAGGGTCGCCCTGGTAGGAAATATCAACAGTCCCAAGACCCTGTATGCACAGGGGCCGACGGAGGTTCGAGAGGAAGTGTTCAGGGATCTGGAAGCGGGTGTGCCACTGATCGGGCCCGAGTGCGCCATCCCTTTACGGACCCCTATCGAGAACCTCAAAGAGATTCCCCGCGCCGTGCGCGACTGGCACCGGGAACACACGGCAAGCAATTAAGCACGTGCGGCTCACCAGACCGAGCATCGCTGTTCAACCGGACGTACCATGGCATCACCGGCCTTGCAACCAAACGCCTGACAGAATTCAGGCAAATTACTAAGGGGACCAATGACGCGATATTTGCTGATCGGATGGGGATTCGTGAGCACATACTGGCGTTGTGCATCGGGACGAATTTCGTCTCCGCGCGATTGTCCCCAGGAGATGAAAAATTGTTGTTCCGGCGTGAAGCCATCCTGGTTGCGCGGGCGAGGCTTGCCTTGCATTGATTTCTCGAACGCGAGATAGGCAAGCTTTACGCCGCCAAGGTCGCCGATACTCTCGCCCAGTACCAATTTGCCGTTTTCGTGCAACCCGCCATCCACAGTGTAGGCGGAAAACTGGTCGACAACACACTGTCCACGGCTCTGGAATTGCTTGTAGTCTGCGGGAGTCCACCAGTTCTTCAGTTCGCCGGTGCTGTCATACTTGGCGCCTTGATCATCAAAACCGTGCGATATTTCGTGCCCGATCACCGGACCGATGCCGCCGTAGTTGACTGCATCCGTGGCATTCACATCGAACATCGGGGGTAACAGAATCCCCGCCGGGAATACGATCTCATTCAACTGCGGATTGTAATAGGCGTCTGAAGTCGGCGTGGTCATGCCCCACCTGAGTCGGTCCACAGGCTTGCCAATCAGTTGTGCGTCATCGCGGACGCCAAAACGCCGCGCCTCAACCACGTCGTTCCAATAAGATTCCCGGGTGATTTCCACGCTGCTGTAATCCTTCCATTTGTCCGGGTAACCGACTTTGGGGTTAAACGTGGAAATCTTTTCCAGGGCTTTCTGCTTGGTTTCGTCGCTCATCCAGGTGAGCGTCAAGATGTCGTCGTGCAGCGCCAGCAGAATGTTCTTGACCATCTCTTGCATGCGCGCCTTTGCTTCAGGAGAAAATGTTTTGTCGACGTACTTTTTTCCCAAAGCCTCGCCCAGGTTTGCATCCGTCGATTCCACGCACCGCTTCCAGCGCGGTTTCATTTCTTTGGTGCCTTGCAAGTATTGCTGGTTAAAAGCGAAATCCTCCTGGACGAAGGGTGCCGAAAGAGCAGGAGCAGCCGTCGACAGCACCTGCCACGTCAAATAGGTTTTCCAGTCAGCAAGGGAAGTTTGCTTCAGTTGCCGTTGGAACTCCTGCATGAATTTGGGTTGGTCAACGTTGAGCGCAACGCCAGGATCGACGTCCAATGCCTTGAAATACTCCGGCCAGTTAAAATCGGGTGTGAGCTTCTGTGCGTCATCCAGTTTCATCTTGTGATCCGTGGCATAGGGATCGCGCAACTCCACGTTCGTAAGTGTTGCGCCGGCCAGGGAGGTTTCCATGCGCATCACAACTTCCGCCGATGCCGCAGCGGCTGCCTTTTCAGAACCCGCCAACACGAACATTGCCGCAACATGTTCCACGTACTTTTGACGCGTTTCTTTGGATTTATCATCGTCTTTTAAGTAGTAGTCCCGGTCAGGAAGGCCGAGGCCGCTGGCGGCGGCATCCGCGATGACTTGCTGCGGGTTGTGGGGATCTTGCGTCGACCCGAAAAAGAATGGCGCGAAAACAGCTTCCTCGTGCAAACTCGCGATGGCGCGCTGTAGATCAGCGACCGAGCCAATGGATCGGATGAGCTCGAGCTCCCGCTCGAGCGCCTTTACGCCCTGAGCATCAATTTGCTTCTCGTCCATGCAAGCGCCGTAATAGTCGCCAATCAGGCGGTCCGTGGATTTTGGCGGGGCACTGGAGGCATGAGCGGCAGCCTCCTCGAGTATGCCATGCAGCACGTCCTTGGTGGACTCGCCAGCCGCCCAGCGTTTGCTCCACATCCTCATCGAAGGTGGTATGGGGTTGTGCGCCCGCCAATTGCCGTTTGCATATTCATAGAAGTCTTGGCACGGATTGGCTTCGCGATCGATGTCGTTTACGTCGATCCCGAGCAAGGGCTTGTTCTGGGCCAATAGCGAGGAGACGCAGAAAAGTGTAGCCAAGCCAAAATGCAGTATTCGCATGAGAACCTCCAATATGCGCTCGATACCTGCTGCCAGGGAGGGTACACGCGAAGTCAAAAAATATCAATACACACCACTCACAATTAGTCCCCAATTCGCTGATAAGGTTGTCCAATGCAGTAGACACCAGCTTCGGAGCGCGGGAGGTTGGCGCCGACGGACCATGCCGAGCGTAGCCGCCTTGCGCTTCGGCTGAAATCAGTGTTCCAAGGC
>Ga0326728_10002104_pt1 | contig 67535 bp, 53 predicted proteins | sample MB3enrmetagenome_FD_207602 | JGI IMG/M metagenome (GOLD analysis project Ga0326728, IMG submission 207602) | Lab enriched peat soil microbial communities from McLean, Ithaca, NY, United States - MB31MN | ecosystem: Environmental > Terrestrial > Soil > Wetlands > Peat | place: USA: New York... | reverse complement strand
TCAGTCCAATTCCGTGACGACCGGCCTGTTGACCAATGCCAGCGCCTGGCTGACCTGGCCCGGTTCCACCACGGTCACGCAGATGGTCGTCCCCATCGGCAAGACCAACGAAATCTTCTTCCGCATGATCTATCCATAAACGATGCCGCGCAACCTATTGCACGCCGATCCGTCCTGTCCAAAGGCAGCGTCGGCGCGGCCGCCACCAGCTTGACTGGTTGGTCGAAACCGAACTTGCCTCCGCCCGGGACGCCGCGCCAGGCGGCGTCGGCAAGGCGGTTTGGACCCGGGCCGCTCTAAAGTCGTGGCGGCTTTCGGCAGAAAGCCGCTGAATTTCCGCATCCCCAGCGGTTTAGCGGTAACTTTAGAGCAGCACTGGGTTTGGACCCGGTCAAACTGATTTCCTTGGGCGAATCGGGGGCCAGCCAATACCAATCTGATCCGCCTCTGATCCGCCTGCGCGCGTGCGCGTTGGGGGGCGGCGTGTCCACACCCCATGTCCGAAGGGCCATTGACAGGGTGGAGAAAACTCCGGGCGGGACGCCCGAAGAATCCGCAGGCGAGGACGCCTACGCTACGAGGCAGGCGTGAGCGGAGTGGGCCGGTTACTTTGGCCCATCATTTCGGTTTCGGCGGCTGCACCAGGAATTCCACCACGCGCGTCTTTTGCACGACAAATGTGAGGTCCACGGTCTGCGCATTGGTGGGGATGGTTTTCACATAGACCACGTAACCAAACTCCGGCGTACCGGAGCCATATTGCTCCGCTTCACCGGCATCGGTCGTCATCTTCAAGAAATCAAGCGCCACGCCCGCCGGTTTGCGGGGCAGTTCGACCCAAATCTGGCTCGTCATTTCATACATTCCGAGCGCATTCATGGTGATGTTCGGCCTGCGCGCGAATTTCGTGAGCACAATTTGAATCCCGCCGACTTTTTTGGTTATGGTGGTGGCGTTAGTCGCTCCCACCGCCGGCACAGGCACATTTTTGAAAGTCACAACCTCTTCAGGCGCGAAGCCAACAGCGCGTTTGACCTCCAGCTTCAGACGCCAGGCAGGTTCATCCGGCCAAAGCGTTCCCCGGATGGTTTCGCTGCAAACGGTCTTGCCCGGCTGTTGCGGTCCAGAGTAGCCCCTAAAAACATTGATGCTCGAGTGGAACGAGTTGTTACGAAGGACATTGCCCGTGGCATCGCTTATCTCGGCGCTATTCAGCACCCATGCTTCGTTGGTTCCCCTCCAAGAAATGAGCGAAACGTCGAACGCAGTCACAGTGTCCTGCCCTCTGATGGCAGGTGGGACGGGAAGGCCGCGGCTTCCATTGGCCTTGACGACGGTCGCCCCTCCCTGCTGGCGGCCAGCCGTAAATTCGTCCAACCGCACTTCCAAGTCGCCCGCCATTTTCATCGCCGGGACAGGTTCGGGCTTCCACTGGGGAAAATCGCCGTAAAGCGGATTGGGGAAGGTGACACGAGCGAAGGGGGTGGCAGGGTTTCCGGGGCCGCCAAATGGGTAAAGATTACATTGGAGAACCCGGCTGCGCCTGGGGAAAACCGGAAAGGCGGCGTAGGACCAGACCACACTGCTGGCAAAAGCTGCGTAACTCGGCGCACCCGCCTCAACGCCAGCTTGATCTGCCAGCCGCGCGGCGAGCGTTGAACTTGTGATCCCCAGAGGCATATTCGTTTCCAGCCGTTGGAACCAGACAAATAGCTCCGTTTCTTTATAGGACGCGCCGCTGTTGTATTGGCCTATTTTCGGTCCGGCATATCTCCGGGTCATGTTTGCCAACCCCTTCGGTAGCGAGTTGACCAGCTTGGCTTCCAATGAGGGCGGCACGTTCTTGGTGCCATAGGTCACGCCGGCAAATTGATATTCTAGCCCATTGGGCAGCGTGACAATTTGCGGCGGACCTGTGGGAGTTCTGTCCCACAGCAGCCATGCCGTCACCACAATGGCGGCAACCGCGAGCGCCAGCGCCAGCCGGATGAGTTTCTTCCGCCGGTGACTGCGGGAACGGCTCGTTCCATTGCCGGAGGTGATTCTCGCTTCCGGCTTGAGCAAGGCATCCGGGCCGGGGACTTTCGCTCCTTCGTCCATGCGGCCATCCTCAACCCTGCCGCAATCTATGTCAATCCTATAATTGTCGTTTGTCGCCTCGTCACGGCTGGCTCGTGAAGGGCGAAACCTCGCGCTTCTTTCCATAAACCCTTGCGTTGGTAGGGCAAAGCTGCTGCTTTGCCCATATTTGGGCGGCGCGGCAGCGCCGCCCTACCGCTGGGAACTCCGGGCGGGACGCCCGGAGAACCCGCAGGCGAGGACGCCTACGCTACGTGGAGAAGCGTGTGTCCTCCATCCTCGCTTTGATCTGCGAGATCGCCCACAGGGCATGTTCGGCAATCAAGGGTTCCGGGTCGGTGGCGGCGCGTTGCAGGGCGGGCAGCGTCCTTGCGTCGCCGACATTTCCCAAGGCCACGCAAACATTGCGCAGAAAGCCGCGCCGCTTGGCCCGCGTCATGGGCGTGCCGGCAAACCGCGCCTGGAACGCCCCTTCGTCCAGCGAGAGCAACTCCGCCAAATCGGGCGCGTCCAGCCCGGCCCGGCGATGCTCCGCCATCATTGAACCCGCCCGCGCAAAACGATTCCACGGACAGGCCGCCAGGCAATCGTCGCAGCCGAAAATCCGGTTGCCCATGGCCGGACGCAATTCCACCGGGATCGCGCCTTTCAACTCGATGGTCAGATAAGAAATGCAGAGGCGCGCATCCAGTTGGAACGGGGCAATGATGGCGGCGGTGGGACAGGCGTCCAGGCAGCGCCGGCACGAGCCGCAGTGATTCTTCTCCGGCGCGTCCGGCGGCAATTCCAGCGTGGTGATGATCTCCGCCAGGAAAAACCAGTTGCCCAGCTTGCGGCTGATGAGGTTGGTGTGTTTGCCGATGAATCCCAGCCCGGCGCGCTGCGCCAAATCCCGCTCCAGCAACGGCCCCGTATCCACATACCAGAGCGAGCGCGTCTCCCCGGCGCCCAGTTCAGTGACAAATCCCGCCAGCGCCTTGAGCCGCGCCCCCACTACCTCGTGATAATCGGAAAAACGGGCGTAGCGCGCGATTTCGCCAACACACGGCCCGTCAGCCCCATTTTCTCTTAATCTTAATCCTAATCCTAATCTTAATCTCGGAGGAACCGGATTGAGATTAGGATTAAGATTAGGATTAAGATTAGGATTAAGATTAGGAATAGCGCCTGCGGCAGCTTCCTGCCCGCCGTGGCCTGCCGCGGAAATTGGCCCCGCCGCATCCAACGCATAACTCACGCCCAGCGCAATGATGCTTCGCGCCGCCGCCAATACTTGACTCGGAGCAATGCGCCGGCGGGCGTTGCGCGCGAGGTAGGTCATTTGGCCGTGGCGGCCCGCTGCCAGCCAGCGTTGAAACTCCACCGCGGAATCCGGCGGCCGGGCCGTGGTGAATTGGCACGCGTTAAATCCCAGGGCCAGCGCGCGCTCTCGAATCGCCGTCTTCACTGGGCCCATTTCGACACTGCCTCCTCCGGGTTTGTCAATCCCCTCGCCCCGCGAAGCGGGGAGAGGGTCAGGGAGAGGGGTTTGTTCCATCCAAGAGTGAGAGTGTTGAGACGCGGTCCGTCTCACTTTTGCCGCGCGATATGGAATTGATGGGCGATCTGCTGGGCCACTTCCCGGGGGGCGCGCAGACCGCTGTGGATGAAGACGTCGGCCAGGCGATAGGCCGGCTCGCGCGCCGCCAGGAGAGCGCGGATTTTGGCCGGCGCGTCCGGCCCCTGCAAGAGCGGGCGGTGGGTTTGCGTTTGCACTCGCTCCCAGATCGTCTCCGGGGAGGCGACCAGCCAGAAGACCAGGGCATGGGCCTTGAGACTTGCCATATTCGCCGGGTCCGCCGCCAGCCCGCCCCCGGCGGCGATGACCAGGCGGCTCTGCCGGCCCAGCTCTTCCAGCGCCTGTTTTTCGTATTGACGAAAAGCGGCCTCCCCTTCCCGGGCGAAGATGTCCCGGATGGAGCGGCCGACGCGCTCCTGGATCAAGTCATCGGTATCCACAAAGCCAAACTGCATCAGTTCGGCGACGAGGCGGCCGACGGTGGATTTGCCCGTGCCCATGAAACCGACCAGCGCCAGATTGTGGATGGTGCGCACATTGTTCACTGTCCGGCCAATGTAGCCGCGCCGGCCCGCGGCGGCACGCAGTTTTTTGAGTCCTTCGCTCTTGCCACTCACGCCGCGTTCCGGCAGAATCAAACCATGCTACAAGTTCTCACTAAATTGGCTTCACTACACCCAGTCGGCTGCAAACCTGCGCCACGAAGCCGGCGCCCTTTGGCCGCCTCTCCAATCGCCCTGCCTATGGCCGTTCTGCTCCTGACTTGCGCGCCGGCGGGTTTGCGCGCGTTCGCCGTCGGCGCGCCCGGCACCAACGCGCCCGCGCCCGCCGCGCCTGCCGAGCCGCCAACGGAATGGATTGACGCCGCGACCGGCCACCGGCTGGTGCGGCTCTCCAAGGAACCGGGCAGCGCGAGCCTGTATTTTCACCAGAACGCTTACACGCCCCAAGGCGACAAACTCATCATCTCCACGCCGGGCGGCCTTTCCACCGTCAACCTCAAGACGCGCGAGATCGAGTTGGTCGTACCGGGCGCGCGCTACGGCATGGGCAGCAGCGCCGGCATCGAGGTCGGACGCAAGACCCGCACCGTTTATTATCAGAGGAACGTGGACGGCCAGACGGTCATTTACGCAACCGATGTGGATTCCAAAGCCACGCGCGAAGTCGCCAAACTGGGTTTCACCGGCGAGTTCGGCGGCGTCAATGCGGATGAAACCTTGATCATTGGCAAGTGCAGCGCCCCCGCCGGCGCCGGCGGCCAGGGACGCGGCGCAGCCGCCGGAGAACCGCCGGCCCAGCCGCAACCGGCTGCGCCCGCTACGTCCACCAACGTTCCAGGCCGGGGCCGCGGCGGCCGGGGCGGTGGCGGTGGCCGGATGTTGCAATTCTTCGCGGTTGAAACCAAAACCGGGGCGGTGCGCACTTTCTTCCCCATGACCGACAATCTCAACCACGACCAGTGCTCGCCCACGGACCCGACGCTGATCCTCTATTGTCACGAGGGCACCTGGGAACTGGTGGACCGCATCTGGACGATCCGCACCGACGGCACCGGCGCGCGCCTGATGCATCCGCGCACCATGCCCATGGAAATCGCCGGGCACGAGTTCTTCGGCTACGACGGCAAGACAGTTTGGTACGATCTGCAAACGCCCAAGTCCGGCGTCTTCTGGCTGGCGGGCGTCAACGCCGAAACGGGGGAACGCATTCGCTATCCGATCGAGCGCTCGCAATGGTCTGTCCATTACAACCAATCCCACGACGGCAAACTCTTCGCCGGTGACGGCGGCGGGCCGAATGGCGTTTCCAATCGCTCGCCCGACGGCACGCACTTCAATCCGCCCGCCAACGGCCAGTGGATTTACCTCTTCACGCCCCGCCCGGAAAAGCCGGAGACGATCAAGGTCGGAAACGAAGACGTGAAAATTGGCAAGTTCGACGTGGAGAAGCTGGTGGACCTTTCCAAGCATAACTACTCGCTCGAGCCGAATCTGACCTTCACGCCCGACAACCAATGGATCGTCTTCCGCTCCAACATGCATGGCCCAAGCCACGTCTATGCCGTCGAAGTCGCCAAGGCGAAATGAGCCGCCCCCCGCCCTGTAGCGGCGGTCTATGACCGCCGCAAGCAGCTTCGGCGACATCCGCCCGCCGCAGTTGCCCAGCGCCGCAGGCGCGACATCTGTAGAACTTGATCACATTGAAGCCGCCCGTCGTGGAATTGGGTGTCGGGGTGGAATTGGGTGGCCCAGCGCCGTAGGCGCGCCATCTATGTAGAACCCGGAATCGAGGAACCTCAAGCCCCGGAGGGGCGGCATATTCGGGAAATCATTCCCGCCGCCTGCCTTGTCCGAACCGCGGAGATTGTGAACATTTAAGGCTTGAGCAAAATGGCCAATCCGGCGAAAATCCGGCGTGCCAATCATTCAGTTCAAAGGAAAAACGGCGGTGGAAAGTTACCATCGCGTCGTGCCCCATCACACCCTGGAGATTGACGCTAAACTGTCGCTGGCCAAAAAGCCTTCGCTCGAGGGCAATTTAATCATTGAAGGCGACAATCTGATTGCGCTGAAAAGTCTGCTGCCGACCCACGCGGGCCGGATCAAGTGCATCTACATTGACCCGCCTTACAACACCGGCAACGAGGGCTGGATTTACAACGACAACCTCACCCAGCCGCAGTTCAAGGAATGGATTGGCCGCGCCGTCGGCAAGGAAGCCGAGGATGCCTGCCGCCACGACAAATGGTGCTGCATGATGTACCCGCGCCTGCAATTGCTGAAGGAATTGCTGGCTGACGACGGCGCAATTTTCATTTCCATTGATGACAACGAAGTTCACCACTTGAGGATGTTGATGGATGAGGTCTTTGGGGAGGAGAATTTCATCGCGACGATCATCTGGCACAAGATGGACAGCCCGAAGAACACGGCTATCCACTTTAGCGAAGACCACGATTACATTGTTGTTTACGCCAAAAGCGCCGCGAAGTGGTCGCCAAACCCGCTGGAGCGAAACGCGGAGATGATTGCGCGCTACAAGAACCCCGATAACGATGCAAGAGGAGTTTGGCTGTTGAGCGACCTTGCGGCAAGAAACCCATATTCGCAGGGACTCTACGAAATAAAAACTCCGTCTGGCAAAATCATCCCGGGACCACCATCCGGTAGCTACTGGAGGGTCAGCCGGGAAAAGTTTGATGAGTTGGATCGGGATAAACGAATCTGGTGGGGAAAAGGCGATGTTCGACCAGGCATCAAGCGATTTCTCTCGGAAGTCAGAGAAGGAGTCGTTCCTCAGACTATTTGGTCTTGGGAGGAAGTTGGAAGCACCAGGAACGCGAAACAGGATCTTTCACAACTCCTCGATAAGCAATCTGGCGAGGACATTTTCACAACGCCGAAGCCGGTCCAGTTGCTGCGAAGGATTACGAACCTTTCCACAGACAAGGATTCGATCATTCTCGATTCCTTCGCCGGCAGTGGCACGACGGCGCACGCGGTTTTGGAGTTAAACAAGGAGGACGGCGGCAACCGCAAATTCATCCTCGTGCAGCAGGCGTTCGACACGAAGGACAACGAAAAGGAGAAATTCAACATCTGCGAGCAGATCACGGCCGAGCGCGTCCGCCGCGTCATCAAAGGTTACAGCTATACAACGCAGTCCGGCAACACGGAGAAAGTCCCTGGCCTGGGCGGCGAATTTGCTTACGTGCGCGTGGGCGGGAAACTCATGGGCGAGTACCGGGATTTGGGAAACAAGCTGCCGGCTTTTGACGAGGTCGCCCGCTACATTTTTTTCACGGAAACGAGCCAGAACTTCGATGCCTCCAAAGTGGACAAGGCCACCGGCAAAATCGGCGAGTGGAGGAACACCAGCTACTATCTGCTTTATTCTCCTGATAAGAAGGAGGACCGCGCGCTGGACCTGGATTTCCTGAGAAATTTGAAGGACAAGAATCCCCGCAAGGTGATTTACTGCGAGAAAGTTTGGGTGCATCGGGAGGATTTGAGCAAGTTTGGCGATGTCCGCCCGATGCTGGTGCCCTTTAATTTGAAATGATGCAGGCCGGCAAAGGTTGAATTATGATTGAGTCATGAAAACGGCGATTGAAATTCCGAGCAAGCCGCTGGCCGATTTGTGTCGTCGCTGGGGCATCGTGAAACTGGAAATGTTTGGCTCGGCATTGCGGGATGATTTTGATCCGGCGCGGAGCGACGTGGACTTGCTGGTAACATTCGCCCCGGGGCGACTGCCGGGCTGGGAATTTTTTGCGGAACTGCCGGCGGAATTCGCGCGGTTGTTCGGGCGCAAGGTGGATTTGCTCACCCGTCGGGCCGTGGAAGAAAGCCACAACTGGATTCGCCGCCGGGCCATTCTCGAAAGCGCCGTTCCTGTTTATGAAGCCAAAGAATGACCTCGCCTACGCCGCCGATGTGCTGGAATACGCGCGTCGCGCCCAAACCCATGCGGCGAGCGCGCCTTTTGAGGAGTTTTCCGCAAACGAAATGATGCATGACGCGGTGATTCGGTGTTTTGAAGTCATGGGCGAGGCGACGAAGCGGCTGTCACCGGAGTTTCGTGAAGCGCATGGCGGCGTGAACTGGGCCGGCATTGCGGGTTTTCGCGATGTGCTGGCGCACGGCTATGAACGCGTTGACTTGAATATCTGTTGGAACATCCTTCAAAACCGACTGCCGGAAACCATCGCCGCGCTCGAAAAAATTGTCCCTCCCGAAAGCTGATGGAATTGAAGAAATACCAGTTGCGGGTCCGCGAGGAGGTCAAGACCTGGCTCACGGAACTGGCCAAGCAACAGGCGGCGGGCAACAAGCACGCCGCGCTGGATGCGTGGGAGGCTCTTGGCGTTCCAGGCAGGGCTTACGCGGAGCGGCGAAACGGCATCGGCAAGGACATGCCGAATTTTTGCCTGAAAATTCCGACGGGCGGCGGCAAGACACTGCTCGCCACTCAAATCCTCGGTTTGATTTACAGCACGATTCTGGAAAAGCGGAACGGCGTCGGTCTGGTCTTGTGGGTGGTGCCGAGCGACCAAATTTACAAGGATACGTTGAAGGCTTTGCGCGACCGGAATCACTTTTACCGCTTTTCGCTCGAACATGCGGTGAGCCGGCGCGTGGAGATATGGGAAAAGCACGAAATCGCCCGGATGACGCCGACGCAGTTGCACGGCGCGCTCAACGTGCTGCTGATAAAGCTGGCCAGCGCGAACCGGGAAACCAAAGACCAGCTCAAGATGTTTCAAGACAGCGGTGGAAATATCGTGATGCACTTTCCTCCGGAAGATGATTCGCCGGCGCATCAGGCGCTCCAGGAAAAATTCCCCAACATGGAAATGCTGGCGGCGGACCCGGACAAAGGGGAATTTCTGGCGAAAACTTCGCTGGCGAATTTGATCCGCCTGAACGAGCCGCCCGTGATTCTTGATGAAGGCCACAAAGCTTACAGCGATCTGGCGCGGAAAACGATTGAAGGTTTTAACGCCGCCATCGTCGTGGAACTTTCCGCGACGCCGCGCGCTGAATCGAACATTCTTTGTCGTGTCAGTGGAGAGGAATTGCTGAAAGAGGGCATGATTAAACTGCCCATCAACATCTGCAATTCCAATGAAGGGCGGTGGGAGAATTGCCTGAGCAAAGCCAAGCTCAAGCGCGAAGAATTGCGGAAGATCGCCGAAAAATACTACGACAAAACGCACCGGGAAATCCGCCCGGTTGTCTTGATTCAAGTCGAGCGGACGGGCAAAGACCAGCGCAAGGCCGACGTCATCCATAGCGAGCAGGTCAAGGAGTATTTGATGCAGCGGCTGGGTGTGAACGAGACGGAGATTGCGATAAAAAGCTCGGAAAAGGATGACATCGAAGGGATCAATCTGCTGGCGGAAGGCTGCCGCATCAACTGGATCATCACCAAGGCCGCGTTGCAGGAAGGATGGGATTGCCCCTTTGCCTACATCCTTGTTTCGCTGAACAACACCGGCAGCGCGCAGAGCATGACGCAGTTGATTGGGCGGGTGCTGCGCCAGCCGTTCGCGGAAAGGACCGAGCATGTTGAGCTCAATGAAAGTTACGTTTATTGCCTGCGCCAGCGCGCCGACGCCATTGCCAGGGACGTGAAGAAGGCGCTGGAGCAGGAGGGTTACGAGGAGGGCGACGGCAGTGTGGTGGATAAGAGCGGCGAACGCCAGGCCGCGGAGAAACAGTTCTCCTTTTTCCGGCGTGAATTCAACAGCCTTTACCGTCCGTTCGACGGGAAAATTTATTTGCCGCGCTTTTGTGTGCGAGACGGCAATGATTACGAGGGGCTGGATTATTTCGGGCATCTTATCAGCCAGGTGGACGTGGAGAAATTCAACTATCATGATTTGACCTGGGATCTAGGCGATGAAATGGCAAAGGCGAAGGATTTTTATTATCGCGCGACTTTGGGCCAGGACAAATTGGACGCGGTAGGGCAAAAGGAGGCCGGCCTTTACGAAGCGGATGACGTTGTGCGAGCGTGGCTGGTCGCCAGCCTCCCCTACGACTATTTCAGCTTCAAACAACTGCGAACGGTGGTGGAAAAATTCACGGAGCGATTGTGCCGGACCAATGCCACCCTCGAAGGACATTTGGGCCTGGTGAAATTCACGCTGCGAAACAAATGCCGCGAGTTCATCGAAACGGAAACGGACCGGCAGGCGGAAGCCGCCTTTGACCGTTTGTTTGAAAAAGGCCGGCTGTGTTTTTATCTCGAATGCGTGGAATGCCGTTTTCAACTCCCGTCCAGTGTGGAGATTCGGAGAAAGCCGAGGCTGCGCCACCGCGACGATTCCGAAGTGGCAAAATCGCTGTTCGATTGGGTTGAGCGCGAAAGTTTCAATGATTATGAGGCGGAGGTGGCCTTGGTTTTGGACCGCCATCCGGAAGTGCTTTGGTGGTATCAGAACAAAGTCGGAAGGGACAGCTTTGCGATTCAAGGATTTCGGAAGAATCGAATTCATCCCGATTTTGTCGTGCAGCACGGCAAGGACGAAAAACCAATTGCGCGTGTGGTCGTCGTCGAAAGCAAAGGCCGGCACCTCGGCGGGAATCCCGACACGGAATATAAGAGAAAAATTGCCGGCTATTTTTCAAAAGTCGGCAAGGAAGTTTCGTGGCAAAAACTCGGCGAAGGCTTTGACCGGCAGCAATTTCGTTTTCAGATTCTTGATGAAGGGCTTTATGAAAATTGGAGGGATGAATTGAAGAAGTTGCTTCAAACCTCCTGATTTTCCTTTCCCGCGCTCTCCTTTTGCGCGAGTAATGGGGGGTGCAAGCGCGCTTTCTCCTCGGTCCGGCCGGCGCCGGGAAAACTTTCCGGTGCCTGGCGGAAATTCGCGCCGCGCTGATCGAGAATCCCCAGGGACCGCCCCTGATTTTCCTCGCCCCCAAGCAGGCCACCTACCAATTGGAACGGCAACTCCTCGCCGACCCTGCTTTGCCCGGCTACACGCGCCTGCACATTCTTTCCTTCGAGCGGCTGGCCGGATTTATTCTCAAACAGTTGGGCCGGCCCCGGCCCGCGCTCCTCTCGGAAGAAGGCCGCGTCATGGTTTTGCGCGCCCTCCTGGCCCGGCGCCGCGCCGACCTGCAAATTTTCCACAGCAGCGCCGGCCTGGCCGGTTTTGCCCGGCAACTTAGCCTGGAATTGCGCGAATTGCAGCGCCGCGAGTTCTCGCCTGAGTTCTTGACAGAGCTGGCCTCGCGCCCCGATTTCACCGAGCCTTTGCGCCGCAAACTGCGCGATCTGGCCCTCCTCCAACGCGACTATCTCGCCTGGCTCGCCCAACAAAATCTCCAGGACGCCGATTACCTGCTCGACCTGGCCGCGGAGGCCTTGCGCAAAATAACGACACAGCCGCCGCCTGCCGAATTCGCCAGCGGCGATGCGCCTCCATCGGCGCACAGCGCCGACTCTACAACTTGCAGCGTTGCGCCTGCGGCGCAATCCGCAATCCGCAATCCGCAATCAGCAATCCGCAATGGGAGGCCGAACTTCGGCCAATCCGCATTTGCCATCTCCTCCCTCTGGCTGGACGGCTTCGGCGAATTGACTCCCCAGGAACTGAGCCTGCTGGCCGCCCTCGCGCCTTGCTGCCGGAAGATGACCCTGGCCTTTTGCGTGGATGGCGAACGGCCCGCCGGCGCGGATTCCTGGCTTTCCATCTGGTCCGCCATCGCCCAAACCCGGCAGGATTGTTGGAAGAAGCTTTCCACGGTGCCGGGCGTCCGGCTCGAGACGGAAATTCTCCGCCGCCATCCTTCGTCCGGCCGCTTCGCGGAGAATCCGGTCTTGCGCCACCTCGAAGAAAACTGGGCGCAGCCGGTTCCTTTTTCCGATGGCGAATCCGCCGCCGCCGCGCCTGAATCAATAGCGACGTGCTTGCGGAATCACCCAAAAGGCGGATCAGTTTCGGCCGAAGGATTCCGTCGGCGGGACGCCGGCGAATGCGGTCGGGACGACCGCGCTCCCGGAAGAGCCGACACACCCAAATCATTGCGCGCCTTGGTGTGCGCCAACCCCGAAGGCGAAGCCGTTCTCGCCGCGGGCGAGATCCTCCAATTCGTCCACGCGGGCGGGCGCTTTCGCCAGACCGCCGTTTTGTTGCGCACCATGGAAGGATACCACGACGTTTTGCGGCGCGTTTTCTCACGGTACGAGATTCCGTTTTTCCTCGATCGCCGCGAGCCGTCCGCCCACCATCCGCTGGCGGAGTTGACCCGCAACGCCTTGCGCGTCACGGCCTTTGACTGGCAGCACGACGATTGGTTCAGCGCCCTCAAAACCGGCTTGATCTCCGGCGACGAAGAAGCCATTGACCGCCTGGAAAACGAAGCCCTCGCCCGCGGCTGGAAAGGGGAAACCTGGACCAAGCCGTTCCCGGACGAAGACGGGAAAACGCCGATCGCCGAACATTTGCGCCGGCAATGGGTTGCCCCCTTTCTGCAATTCAGGAAGGACCTTTCCACCGGCAGCCAGCTTCGTCCCGACGGCCCGCAGTTGGCCGCCGGCTTGCGCGCCTTCTGGCGATCACTGCAAGTCGAGGAATCGCTGGCCAAACTCCAGGCCGCCCCGGAAGGGCCTCTTTCTCATCCCCAATTCCACGCCACCGTCTGGCAGCAAATGAACGCCTGGCTCGATGACGTCGCCCTGGCCTTCGCCGGCGAGTTCCTGCCGCTGTCCGAGTGGCTGGCCATCCTGGAAGCCGGCCTGGCCGGGCTGACGGTGGGCGTCATTCCTCCGGCGTTGGACCAGGTGTTGATCGGCACGGTGGATCGCTCGCGCAACCCCGATTTGCAACTGGTCCTGTTGCTGGGCCTCAACGAATCGGTCTTTCCCGCGCCGCCCCCGCCCCGCCATCTCCTCACCGAGTCCGACTGCGCCGAACTGGGCGGGCGCGGCCTGCGGCTTGGCCCCGGCCTGCGTCAAATCCTGAGCCGCGAGCGTTTTCTGGGCTACATCGCCTGCACCCGCGCCCGAAGGCGGCTGGTGGTGTCCTGCGCCCAGCGCGACGCCGATGATCAACCGCTCAATCCATCCCCCTTTTTTTCCCACCTCAATCGTCTTCTTCCGCGGCTCGAAATCGAAAACTTCGCCGGTCCCGGCGGCGCCGCGCCCCTCCACGCCTGCGAATTGGCCCCCCGGCTGCTCGGCGTCCAAGACTCCGGCGGCGGTTGGGATGACCTTCTCGCTTTGCCCGCCGTGGCCGCGTTGCGTCAACAAATAAAACTCTTCGCTCCCCGCCCTCAGCCGGAGCGGCTTTCCCCCGCGCTGGCCGCGCAGCTTTACGGTCCGGCCTTGCGCACCTCCGTCAGCCGCATCGAACAATTTGCCGCCTGCGCCTTCCGCTATTTCGTCAATTCCGGTTTGCAGGCGGAGGAGCGGCTCTTGTTTGAATTGGATGCCCGGCAGAAAGGCTCCTTCCAGCACCTGGCCCTGGCCCAGTTCCACGAGCAATTGCGCAACGACCATAAAACCTGGCACGATCTGACCGCGCCCGAAGCCCGCCGCCGCGTGGCCGAAATCTGCGCCGCCCTCATTCCCCAATTCGAGGCGGGCCTGCTCGCCGCCGAGGCGCCGTCCCGTTTTGCCGCGCGCGGCATGGCGCGCGCCCTGGAGGATTTCGTGGCCGCCCTGGTGGAATGGATGCGTCAATACGATTTTGAACCGCGCGCCGCGGAGGTGGAATTTGGCGGGCCGCCGGACGGAGGCGGTTTGCCCGCCTGGGAACTGGACCTGGGTTCCGGCCAGCGCCTGGTCTTCCGCGGCCGGATTGACCGGATTGACCTTTGTCCCGCCGGCCCCGAGGCGCTGGCCGTCGTGATGGATTACAAATCGAGCCTGCACAAACTGGATCCCGTGCTCATGCGGCATGGCCTGCAACTGCAATTGCCCGCCTATCTCAGCGTCCTGCGCCGTCTGCCCGATGCGGAGAAGTTTTTCGGAGCGGCCCGTCTGATTCCCGCCGGCGTTTTCTACATCAACCTGCGCGGCAACTTCAAACCCGGCGAAACCCGCCACGAAGTCCTGCAAGGCCGGGAACCCGCCTGGCAGGCCGCCTACAAACATGTCGGGCGTTTCGACCTCTCCGCCCTGCCCCATCTCGACAACCGGGGCGAGTCCAGGGGCACGCAGTTCAATTACCGCCTGAAAAACGACGGCCAGCCCTACTCTAGCGTGCCCGACCCCATGGACCACGCCGATTTTCAACAAATGCTCGATCAAGTGGAACAGAACCTGGTGCGCATGGGCCGCGCCATCTTTGCCGGCGAGATCGCACTGAACCCCTTCCAAAAAGGAGCCATGCGCGCCTGCGACCGCTGCGTCTATCAAGGCATCTGCCGCATAGACCCGTGGAGTCATGCCTTCCGCCAACTCGGCAAGGGCGAAGCAGAGGAGAGCGCCATTATTTCCGCCCCCTGACAGGGCCGTTCTAAAGTGTGGAAACGTGTGCTGCGCGCCGTAGCGGCTTTCGGCAGAAAGCCGCAAACATTCCGTGCGTCTGGTGGTTTGGCGGCAACTTTAGAGCGGCCCCGCTCTCTGACCGCTTGCAAGACGCATCTTCTTGTAGTTCCAGTTCGGGTCGAAATCAATTTTGCCGGCAAGCTCAAGGATGCGCAGCCGGTTGCGGCGCGCAACGAACTCGGAAAGCGCGGCGTTCAAGGCTTGCGCTTTGGTCTTAAAGTTGCCGAGTTTAACGGATTAAGACGATCTCCAGCTTTTTCAACCAGTTCAAGACGCCACCGCATCGTTCCCTTTTGGGTGAACAGGTTGCGCAAGTGGCTTATGATGACAACATTGCAGGAATCCGCATCTTTCCGTTGACATCTTTCCCATAAATGCTTACTATTGAATAGTGAGAATGGGCAAGGCAAAAGTGGCATCGGACGACGCGGGACGAAACAGGAATTCCCCCCAGTGGCGGATGCCGGATTTAACGCAAAGGCGCGAAGGCGCGGAGGCGCAAAGGCTGAGAACTCCTTGCGGCTTTGCGCCTTTGCGCTTTTGCGTTGGATTCTGCAGGCGGATTTGCCCGCCCTCCGCCCTGTCCTCCGCAGGCCGGGCGAAGGAGGAAGGCCTTGCGAAGGAGGGTGGATTGGGCCGGATCGCGAGGACGGCGGCTTTAACGGCGGCGGAACCCACACACAAGCTCAAACATTATATACTCTATCAACTTAGTATGCTTATAATTCCATCGCTGCAATCATGCCTTTCCCGCCATTTTTGGCCAATTTTGATGAATACAAACCCAAGTGCCTTGCCATGAACAATTTACGCTCAAAACTGGGCTTTTCAAATCAAGCCTAATCAAACCAAATCAAGGTAAATTAAGGTCAATTAAGGTATTTTTTAAGCCACAATACCCGCCCATACATCAGACCAACACACCCCATTTCGCAGTTGTTTTGAGCATCCCTTCTCTGGACAATGACAGGGCAAGGGTCAATAGCTATGAGCCAGCCGACACCCCAGCAGCAAGCCGCCATCGCCGCGCGCGGCGACGTGCTGGTCGTCGCCGGGGCGGGCGCGGGCAAGACGCGCACGCTGGTGGATCGCTGCCTGGCTTGGTTGCTGGATGAGCGAAGCCCCGGCTCGATTGACCAGATTTTGATGGTTACGTTCACCGAAGCCGCCGCGGCGGAAATGCGCCAGCGCCTGCGCGCCGGGTTGGAAGCCGTCCAAGCCGCCCATCCCTCGCCGCATGTCGCCGAGCAGTTGGCCTTGCTGGAAACGGCCTGGATTTGCACCCTGCACAGTTTCTGTTTCCGCCTGGTGCGCGAGCATTTTTACACCCTCGGCCTGGACCCGCAATTGATCGTCCTGCCCGAGGAACGCGCCCAACTCCTGGCCCGCCAGGCGCTGGACGCGGTGTTGCAACAGAATTACAGCCTCCAAACCGCCCAAGCCGTGGCCATCCAGGAAACCATCCAATCGCTCGGCGGCAACTCCGACCTGGCCGTGCGCGCGCTCGTCCTCCGCCTGCACCATTACGCCCAAACCCTGCCCGACCCGGCCGCGTGGTTTGAAACCCAGGCCGCCCGCTTTCAACAATCCCCGCCCGGCCCCTGGGCCGATTGGCTCATGGAGGAACTGGAAAGTTGCCGTCGCGCCTGGCGGCCCGTTTTGCAGGCGCAACCGGCGGACAACCCCTGCGCGCAGCAATGCGCCGCCGCGCTGGCTCGCCTTCCGCAAAAACCGTCGCGCGCGGAATTTGCCGCCGCGCTCGAGGCCATTTCCCAGGCGGCGGCCGCCAACCAGCCGAAATGGCGCAAGCCGGTGGAAAACATTCTGGCCGAAGTCCGCTTTTTGAGTTCCGTCTGCGCAGTGGACAAAAGCGATCCGCTGGCCGAGGACTGGAATTGGTGCGCGCCCTCCATGCTGGCATTGCTCGATTTGACACGGCAATTCGGCCAGGCTTACCGCGCCGCCAAACGCGACGCCGGCGGGATTGATTTTAACGACTTGGAACAGTTCGCCCTGCAACTGCTGCGCGACCGCGAAACCGGCCGGCCAAGTCGCATCGCCGCGCACTGGCGCGCCCAGTTGCGCCTGATTTTCGTGGACGAATTCCAGGACATCAACCGCGCGCAGGAGGCGATCCTTTGCGCCCTGGGCCGCGAAGGGGCCGAAGCCAACCGTTTCCTGGTGGGCGACATCAAACAGAGCATTTATCGTTTTCGCCTGGCCGACCCGCGCGTCTTTCTCCAATACCAGCGCGCTTGGGAGTCCCAACCCGGCGCGAGAGTGATTTCGCTTTCGGACAATTTTCGCAGCCACCCGGGCATCCTCGACTTCGTCAACGCCGTCTTCGCCACGCTCATGCGCCGGGAATTGGGCGGCATTGAATACGATGACCAAGCCCGCCTGCGTTTCGGAAATCCGGAGGGACGCGCCTCTCGCGCGGTCACGGGCGAGTTGACGCCGCGGGCGGAATTGCACGGCGGCGGGCTGGGGACTGCCCGCCCTACCACCGGCGCAAAGGTAGGGCGGGCAGTCCCTTGCCCGCCGGGCCAATCCGCGCCGCGGGTCGAACTGCTCCTGCGCCGCATCGGACGCGACCCGGACGACGAGGGCGGGGCCGAAACTTCCGATGCCGAAACCATTTCCGACACGGAGAAGGAGGCGCGCCTGATCGGGCGGCGGCTCATGGAACTGAAAGATCAGGAGATCGCCATTCCCGGCCAACTGTCCCGGCGCGCAACCTGGAGCGACATGGTCATTTTGCTCCGCTCCCCGCGCCACAAGGCGGAAGCCTACGTCAAGGAATTTGCCCGCCTGGGCGTGCCGCTGGCGGCGGTGCGCGGCGGCTTCTACGAGAGCCTGGAAGTGCGCGACCTCCTCAGCCTGCTCCAAGTGCTGGACAATCCCTCGCAGGACTTGCCGCTGCTCGGCGTGCTGCGCTCGCCCCTGGTGGGATTGACGGCCGATGAGCTGGCGGCCATCCGGCTGGCGCAACGGCCGGGGCACTTCTGGTCCGCGCTGCTCCGCTGGCGCCAGGCCCACCCGGAGCACGAGCGTGTCAATACTTTTCTCCAGCGCTTTCGCGCCTGGCGCCGCCTTTCCCGCCTGGCCGGCGTGGCCCCGCTCTTGGAAAAGGTGGTCGAGGAAACCGGCTTCGGCCAATTCCTGGCCGGCGCGCCCGACGCCGCCCAGCGCGCCGCCAATGTTTCCCGTCTGATTCACTTGACACGGCAGTTCGACGGTTTTCACGGCGAGGGGCTTTACCGTTTCCTCCAACTGGTCCAGGCGCAGCAGGAAAACGAGCTGGACGCCGAGCCGGCCGGCCAGCCGTTGCGGGACGCCGTCCGCCTGATGAGCATTCATCAAAGCAAGGGGCTGGAATTTCCCATCGTGGCGCTGGCGGATTTGGGCAAGCGCTTCAACTTGGAGGATGCGCGTGGGCGGGTGATTTTGGACGAGGAATTCGGGCTTTGTCCGCAGGTCAAGCCGCCGGGCTTTTCCCAGTTCTATCCCAGCCTGTCGCATTGGCTGGCCCAGCGGCGCCAAAAACGCGAAACTTACGGCGAAGAGCTGCGCCTGCTTTACGTGGCCCTGACCCGGGCGGCGGACCGGTTGATCTTGTGCGGCTCGGCCCGCCGCAAAACCATCGCCGAAAAATGGCCGCAGACGGCGGAACGCGGGCTGGGCGCGGCGGAAATTCTGGCGGGCCGCAGCTTCCTGGACTGGCTGGGCGCGTGGCTGGTCCTGAAGTTTGGCCCGGAGGCGCCCGCCCAATCCGGCGGCAATTCGCTGCTGACGTGGAAAATCATTAATGAACAGGAACCGGCCGCCGCGCCGGGGCGGCAGGAAGCCGCCCCAGCCCCGCCGGCACCGGACGCGGATGAAGACTTCGTGCGCCAGGGCCGGGCGGCGCTGGAGTGGCGTTATGGCTTCGAGGAGGCGACCCGCCGCTCCGCCAAGACTTCCGTTTCCGCCCTGCGCCGTCTCATGGAGGAGGAGGACGACGAATCAGAATTCTTATTTACACCCCGGCCGGACACCCGCGCGGAACAGCGGACCGGTCCCTTGTCCGCGGCGGAGGCCGGTTCCGCGCACCACGCATTTTTGGAACAGGTGGCGCTGGCCGAAACCGGGAGCGCAGCCCGCTTGCAGGCGGAAGCGGCCCGGCTGCGGCGCGAGGGCGGCTTGTCGCCGGCGCAGGCCGCCTGTCTGGATTTCAAGGCGCTGGCCGCTTTTTGGCAATCCAGGGTGGGCCGGCAATTGCTGGGGCAGCGCGAAAATGTGCGTCGCGAGGTGGCCTTCACCGCGCGCTTTTCCCCCTCGGAACTGGAAGCATTGCAAAGACTGGCGGACCAAGTAGAGAAACCGACACCGCAGTCCTCGGTGGTAGGGCGGGCAGTCCCCTGCCCGCCGTGCGAAGGCGGTGCAAGATTGAATCCCGTGCCATTGTCCGACGGCGGGCAGGGGACTGCCCGCCCTACCTTGCAGCACCAGCTCGAAACGGATCGGTCATCGGAGGACTCGCCGGCCGATTTGTCGGGAGGCGGCGGGGAGGAATTCGTGATCGTGCAGGGCGTGATGGACTTGGCCGTGGTCCTGCCGGAGGAGATTTGGGTGCTGGATTTCAAAACGGATCATTTTGCGGAGCAGGAATTGCAAGCTAAAGTCAACTTGTACCGCCCGCAACTCACCCTCTACGCCCGGGCCATCGCCCGCATTTACAACCGGCCCGTGACCCGGCGCTGGCTCCATTTCTTCGCCATTGGCCGGACTGTGGAATTGGAATAAATGAGCGTCCAGTCTCGAGCGTGGGGTTTGCCCCCGCTTTTTCCAAAGCGGCATAAAACCCTAACCTTTTTCCGCGCTTTCCGGGGCGGGCTTGGCCTCCTGCAACCGCACCAGGGCGCGGCGGACCATTTGGCCCTGGTAGGTGTAGCCCGGCGCGAAGGTGTCGAGAATGAGGGCGTTCTCCGGCGCCGCCTCATCGTGGATGAGTTGATGGCGCTTGGGATCGAACGGCTCGCCCGCCAGCGCGTTCACCACGGCCAATCCGGCCCGGCGGCTGATGTCGCGGCAGGCATTTTGAAAAAGACCGATCTGCTCCGCCAGCGCCGGCTGGCCGGATTGCAGCGCGGCCTGGAACAGAGCGTGGACCTGGTCCAACAGGCGGATGACGATTTGCAGCCATTCGGTTTCGCTGCGGCGAAGCTTCTCCACTTCCAGCCGCAAATGAGCGCGTTCCACGTCGTTGGCCTTTTGCAGAAATTCGGTGAAGGCCTTCGCTTCGGCGGCCATGCTCTGGGCCAGGCCGGTGGCGGTTTGCGCCGTTTTGGCCGCCGCGTCCTGCACGGCCTGCCATTGGGCGGTGGAGTTGCTGATTTGGCTGGCCAGTTCATCCAGCTTTTGAATTTTACCGGCGGCCTCGGCCAGTTTTTCCGCCTGGGCCAGGGTCTGGTCGTTGGCGTTGCGGCGCAGGAATGGCGTCACGAAAACGCCCGCCCCGGCGGCGGCGCAGAAGATCAGACCCGCCGCCTCCCACCACAGCAGCGGACGGTGGCCTTGCTGCCACAGGACGACGGCCACCGCCAGCAGCAAAGCGTCCGCCAGCAGGAAAGGCCAGAGCGGCGGGCTTTTGGAATTATTTGTCATCCCGGCAAGGTTAGATGAAAATGGAGACGGTCAACAGCGCAATTTTGAGATTTTACCGGGCGGTGGTGTCCCATTTATATCCAGCATGGCCGCCCCGGCCATGCGCCAACCTGAGCACGGCGGCCGTTCCATGCTCCGGGCGAGAGGGCGCCCTGCCCGCGCGACGCGGCGCCTGGCGGCCCGCCGCCGGCAGCCGTCCTGGCCTTTGGCTTTCCACGGGATTGACATGGCAGGGTATTTGCTGTATAAAGAACGGCGAATAGCGCTCCTTTTGAGAATGGGTTGATTGTTCGACAATGGCATGAGATTTGATTTACCAGACCAGAGACAGAAAGTGGCCGGGGTGGGCGCCTTTACGCTCATGGAAGTGGTCATCGCCGCGGCCATTGCCGCCCTGATTTGCACCGCGGTAGTGCAGGTTTATATCCTGGGGTCGCGCAAGGCGCAATATGCCGCCTGCTCCCTGGCGGCCAATATGCAGGCGATCAAGAAAATCGAGCAGGTGATCTTCGCCAACTGGATTCCCAGCTATGGCACGACCAATATTTTCAACCCGGCCCTGACCAATACAGACACAGAGAATTTAGAGATGCCGGTGGCGAACACCAATGTCGTCACCTGCACCAACTACACCACCGTCACGCAGCTTTCCACCAATCCCCCCTATGTTATGATCCGGGTGGATTGTGTCTGGGGGTTCAACGGCCTGGGAACTTATACCAACACCGTCGCCGTCTTGCGCGGTCCTAATATCCAATGAAGCCGGCGATTGCCAACCGCAAGCGGATGGGATGGAGCCGGGCTTTCACGCTGGCCGAGATAATGATTGCCAGCACGACGATGCTGCTGGTGTTCGGGGCCATTATCGCGATTAACTTGTGGGGCCTGGCCATGACGCAGCGCAGCCAAATCTGGCTCCTTTCCAGCGACGACGCCCGCAAGACCATGGGCCTGCTCCATGAGGATGTCCGCACCGCCTACACCATTTATGTCGGGACGGGCAGCCTGGCCGGTTTCACCAATGCGGGCGCGACCAACATCCAGGCTGGCAACGCCATGCTGCTTTATGCCAGCACCAACACCAACAGTTGGTCGCTCTACTACTACGACACCAACTCCGGCACGCTCTACCGCACCAATTGGGACGGAACCGCCGTCGGCAATTTCCGGTTGGTCACGGCCAACCCCGTCACCAACGACAGCTATATTTTCACCATGCAGGATTATCTGGGCAACGTGTTGAGCAACGCCACGCCTTACCCGGTGGTTGCCATCTATCTGTCGTTCACAAAACTACAAAACCCGCAAATTGTGATCGAACCCGGCAGCCCGGTGGACTTTTACCAGATCAACTCCAAAATCGCCCCGCGCATGAGGCCATGAAGCTGCTCCTCCCCCCAGTCATATCCCGGCGCGCTCGCGGCGGGTGGGCTTTGATCATCGTCCTGATGCTGGGCGTGGGCGCGCTGCTCGTGGCCGGCAGTGTGTTGAGTTGGTCCAATACCTCCAGCAATATCACCGCCCGCAACAATGAGTTTTACGCCACCACTTATGCCGCCGAGAGCGCCACCGAGAAAGCCCTCGCGGCCGTCGTCTCCGATTATGAAAACTACGGGGCGCCGCTCGTCTATTCCAAGCTCTCCACTTATTCGAATTACATTCCCACGTCCAGCGACGATCCCTACTGGGCCAACTACACCTTCACTGGCGGCCCTGGGCAGACCAATTCGGTGGTGGTCAGCCTGATCAATCCGACCAATATCGTGGTGCTGGGGCCGCCCTACGACGGATTGATCATGAATGCGGCGACCTACGAAATCATCGCCACCGCCATGAGCACCACCACTGATTTCCATATCGGCGCCTGCGTGGGGCAGCAGATCAACCTGGGGACGATCCCGATTTTTCAGTTCGCCATTTTTTACGAGAACACCATGGAAATTGACCCCGGAGCCAACATGACCATCAACGGCTTCGCGCATGGCAACAATAATATCTACATGGACCCGAATTCGGGCGTCACCCTGACCTTTTCCAACGATGTCTCCTCCTCCGGCACCATCATCCTGGGGCAGAATCCGCTCGATCCGACCACCGGCCGCAACGCCCAGCCCAGCCCGATATTCGACGGCTACGATCTGAGCGGGGTCAATCCCCTGATTCTGCCCGTGGGCACCAACTCCTCCGGTTTCGCCACCAACACGGCTCAGAACGTCAACGCCATCCTGCAAATTCCCCCGGCCGGCTTGTCCCCCACTTCGCAGACGGGCAGCAACTACCTCTACAACAAGGCCGACATGATCATCCTGATTTCCAACAACGGCGTGAGCGTGACCAGCGGCGTCCAGTTGAACAACCAGGCCACGGTGATTTCCAATACCGCTTGGTCACTCTGGCTGAACACCAATGCCAACACCCAGTTCTATGACCAGCGCCAGGGCATCACCATCCAAACCGCGGACATTGATGTGGGAAAATTGGCCGCCTGGAGCGCGACCAATGCCACCCTCCGCCCGGCCATCATCGCGGCAGGCCGGGCGGGGGACCTGAACTCGGTCTTCATTGCGGATCTGCGGGCCAACAGCAATGCGGTCATCACCACCAATATCAGTTACACGACCAATCAAGCCGCCACCAACACCAGTCCCTACACCACCTACCCCGCGGCCAATACCTATATCCCGCCGGTCACCACCAACACCACCTTGACCACCAATTCTTTCGCGCCGGGGAGCGGCACCTACCTGGGAAGCGTCACCCAGAACGGCGGCAAGTACATTTATCAAAAGATCACCGGTTATAGTTACCAGTTGATAACCGGAGTGGTGACCAACACCAGCTATGTGACCAACTACAATGTCGTTTCCCAAGCCGGCATTGTGCTGACCAATGGCACCACCCTGCCTCCACAAGGCCTCGGCGTGGCCACCCCTGACCCGGTTTACATCGTCGGCAATTACAACGTCTCCACCAACGGCACCGCGACCAACATGGGCACGTTCAACACCTCCCAGACCCGCCCCGCCGCCGTCTATTCCGATGCCGTTACTGTTTTGTCCAGCGCCTGGAACCCGCTCAACAGCTCCAGCGGCATCAGCAGCCGGACGGCGGTCGACGACACCGTGAACGCGGCTTTTCTTACGGGCAATGTGCCCTCCAATGGAACTTACTACAGCGGCGGAGTAGAGAATTTTCCGCGCTTCCTGGAAAACTGGAGCGGCCATACCTTTACCTACAATGGCTCCATGGTCTGCATGTTCAACAGCCAGGTTGCCACGGCTCCCTGGCCCGGCACGGGCACCGTCTATAATCCTCCCACCCGCAACTGGGCTTTCGACCTGAACTTCAACAACCCCGCCAAGCAGCCGCCAATGATGCCCAGTGTCATCTCCGTGGACCGCGCGGCGTGGACTTTTCTCCGGACCAACACCGTTTCATTCTAGCGAATCTCTCGGCCATGAAACTCCTCTGTTTGATTGTTGCTGCCTTCTCCCTGGCTGCCGCCGGCCAGACCAGCTTTCGCGCTTCCGACAGTTACGAGGATTTGATCGAGGGCGGCACGGTTCACACGCTGGCGGTGGACGCCGGCCGCGAGCATTTGGTTGCCAGAGTGCCCCGGGGCTATGCCGCCACCGTGGATAACGAGTCCCAATCGGTCGTCTTCAAGGAGAATACCGGTCGCATCGCCATTACCATGCGCGTCACCACCAACTCCCCCGGCGTTATGCCGGACGACGACACTCTGCGGGGCCTGGCGCTCGCCATCAATCCAAATGAAAACTTCCTGCAATTGTCCACTTGCGCCACCGGATACAAGCCGGCGCGCTTTGTGGATTCAATCCACAGCCTGGACCCGTTTCGCCGCATCAGGTCGCGCCATGCCTTCGTCGCCTGTCCGGAAGGGATCGTCGAATTCATATTCTCCGCCAAAGACGAAGCGTTTGACGAAGGCCGCGTGGCCTTCAGTCTCTTCTTGTCCTCCTTTCGCGTGGAAATGATCAAGGAGCCGGTCAAACCGCCGGCGTGACTTGCCATGCGGAATGGATTGATGCAATATACCGCCATGACGATACCTCCCATGCTGAACAAGGCCAAAAAGCGCCACCAGATTCTCGCCATTGATTTGGGCAGCCGCGCCACCAAGGCGGTGCTGTTGGACCGCAGGCAGGATTCCTTCAGCCTTTCCCGCTACGTCATCACCGACGCGCCCATCTACGAAAAGGGCATTCCCCAGGGCCTTCTCACCGAGCACCTCCGCAGCATTGTGGATCGGATGAGCCCCAAGACCAGGCAAGTCACCCTCGCCATCGGCTCGGAAGACTCCGTCTTGCGCAGCACCGAAATGCCCCTGCTCCCCCTCAGCGACATGCGCCAAATGCTCAAATTCAATGCCAAAAGCTATTTGCAGCAAGACCTGCGCGACTACGTCTTCGATTGCTACATTGTTCCGCCCTCCGCCAAAGCCGTCCCCGAAGCCGGCAAGGCCGCCACCAAGTATAAAGTTTGGGTCGGTGGCGCCCGCCGCGAATGGCTGGCTAATTTGGAAGGCGCCGTCAAGGCCGCCGGCCTGGTGGCCGACCAAGTCACCCTCTCGGTCTTGGGACCGATCAACGCCCTGGAACTGGCCGAGCCGGAAACCTTTGCCAAGGAAGTTGTCGCCCTGGTGGATTTGGGCTTCCGCACCACCACCATCAGCATTCTCAACTGCGGCGATCTCTGCCTCAACCGCACGGTCGAAATCGGCGGCGACAAGCTCACCGCCGGCCTGGCCGAAGCCATGAGCATCAGCTACGCCGAAGCCGAAGGCATCAAGATCGGCATGCCCAAGGAGGTGGAATCGCATCTCCAGCCTTTGATCTCCCCATTGGGCCGCGAACTGCGCGCCTCCATGGATTTCTTTGAGCACCAGTGCGAGAAAACGGTGGCCAAAGCTCTTCTTTCCGGCGGCGCGGCCCGCTCGGAACTTATCCTCCAACTCTTGCAAGCCGAACTCGGCGTGGTCTGCTTGCCCTGGGTTCCCACCACTGCGGTCCACTTGAGTCTCGCCCCGCAGCAAATGACCGAAATAGAACAGGTTTCCGGCCAGTTGGCCGTGGCTCTGGGCGCCGCCACCACCTGCTTCTGAACCTTCGGAGCGCCAGTCAACCCGGCCGCCACGCCCACACCCGCAACCTATCCGCAATCCGCACTCCCTTTGAACCCGGCTGCCACGCCCTGCCTTATTTTCAACCCTTCCGCCCAGGGTGGCCGGGCCAGCCGATTTCGCTCCCATCCCGGCATCCCCGGCCGCCAATGCGTCCTCCTGGCCACCTCCGCCCCCGGTGACGCCCGCCGCCTCGCCGCCCAGGCCCTGCGCGACGGATTCCAAACCATCATCGCCGCCGGCGGCGACGGCACCGCCAACGAAGTCCTCAACGGCATCGCCGATGTTCCCGGCGGCCTTCGCGCTGTCCGCCTCGGCATTCTCCCCTTGGGAACCATCAACGTCTTTGCCCGCGAACTCCGTCTTCCCCTTCACACCGGCCGCGCCTGGAAAGTCCTGTCCCTGGCCCGCGAAAGGACCATTGACCTGGGCCGCGCCCAATTCACGCTGGCCGGCCTGCCCCAGAGCCGTTACTTCATGCAACTGGCCGGCGCCGGCCTGGATTCCCGCGCCATCGAATTGACCGGCTGGAGTGTCAAAAAGAAAATTGGCCCCCTCGCCTATCTCCTCGCCGCTGGCAAGGCCCTCTGCGAAAATCGTCCCCTCGTCACCGTCCAGGCCGGCCAAACCCTGGCCGGCGAATGGGCCGCCGTCGGCAACGGCCGCTTTTACGGCGGCCCGGTACCGGTCTTTCCCCGCGCCCGCCTTGACGACGGCCTGCTCGATGTTTGTGTCCTCCCAAAAACCAGCTTCCTCCGTCTGGCTGCGGCCCTGGCCGGCCTGGCGGTGGGGCGGATGCACCAATTCTGCGGCGCCCGCCTGCTTTCCGCCCCCGCCCTCACCCTCACCAGCCCCGCCCGGGTCCTCCTGCAACTGGATGGCGAAAATGTCGGCCAACTCCCCGCCACTCTCTCCGTCGAGCCGGGCGCCTTGCGCGTCATCGTGCCGTGAGGCCGGAGGATTGGCCATACTCAATTCACCCGCTCCGCAACCTCGTAGCGGAACATCCGCCGTTTCATCCACCGCACCGCCAGCAAATCATAAAAGGAGGCAAACAACCGGTTCCACACTCCGTAATGGCTCCGCCCCGCCAGCCGCGGATTATTCGTCACTTCGATTTCCGTCACGGTGTAGCCTTCGATCTTGAAGAGCGTCGGCAAAAAGCGGTGCATCCCCTTGAAGAATTTCAAATTCCCGATGCACTCCCGTTTGAACGCGCGATACGTGCAGCCCGCGTCCGCAATTTGTTCGCCGGACAACTTGTTCCGCACCCAGTTGGCGATGCGCGAGGAAGCCACCCGCACAAAATTATCCCCGGCCCCGCGCGCCTTCACCCGCGTCCCGCACACGCAGTCATACTTCTTGAGCGCCTCCAAAAATTTCGGCAAATCCTTCGGATCATTCTGCAAATCCGCGTCCAGCGTGACGATGAATTTCCCGCGCGCCGCCTTCATCCCGGCCCAGCTCGCCGCGCTTTCCCCGCAATTGAAGGCCAGTTTTTGCGCCCGCACCCGCCGGTCTTCCGCCGCCATCTCCTTGAGGATTTCCCATGATTTATCCCGGCTGCAATCATCCGTGATGACCACCTCGTAAGCCAGTGGGAGGGGGTCCGCCGCCGCGCGGATCGCCGCCAGGAGCGCGCGCAAATTCTCCTGCTCGTTATAGCAGGGAATGACCAGGCTCAGTTCAGGCTGTGTTTCGCTCACAAATCCGATTCCATGACACCGGCAATTTTCATTTGGCGTTTCAACAACCCGATTTTCAACGGGCGGTTGCCATGAACGGGAATAACCACGCGCTCCTTATGGCCTTGCTTGACGAAAATATGGTGGCTGCCGTTGCTGCGTTTGAACATCCAACCGTGTTTCTGAATAATGCGGGCGAAATCCTTGCCGGATACTTGCTTCACACCGTCAACTCCAGGACTTGGTCGTCCACGCTGGACTCCCTCGTTTCGTCATCCACGGAGAGCCATAAGTCTATGGCTTCCCGCAAATTAGCCTCCAATTCCGCGAGCGATTCCCCTTGGGTGGCGCATCCGGGCAACGCGGGAACTTCCGCCCAAAATCCGCCTTCCTCGGCCTTATGAATTATGGCTTTTAATGTCATGCGGATTTTGTAACACAAATCCGGAATGCGCTCAAGGCGCGATTCGAAGGGATGAGCGCCGACGAATCTTGCGGTAAAACTCCCGGCACCTTCCGTTGCCAATCGAAATCCAAAAGTGCTCCTTGTCAAAATGCATATGCATGATTTGTGCTTGGGGCATGCATTCCTTTGCCATTGCCAGGTCCAACTCATCATACTGGTGTCGGTTCCTTATTTCCAACCCTCCAAATTGGAGGATGGCCACAGTGGTTTCATCCGTTGCCAAAACGCAATATCGCTGGGCTGCTTCCCATTTGCGGTGTGGAAGCCTTGACACAAGCCGGCTGCGCGTGAAGATGATTTCGTGTTTGCCGAAAAACGACCTGAGCGCCTCCTTTCTTCTCGGCGATGTGTTCTTCTTCCAACACCATTCCGCAAAGGTGCGCCTCTTGTCTGACTTCCAGGTTCCAATCAGACGCGGATCGGCCTTCAGGAAGCCTGGAATTTTAAACTTTGATTTCGTGAGCTCCATCATGGCCCACCTCTCTTAAGCTTTGACTGAAATCTCCACACAATAGCTGATCTCTTCCCATAAAACGCCGGCACCGCCTCGCAGTGTGTTCATGGTTCAAAAATCAAATCAAAACTCCTTCCTGACTGTTTCCCAGTCTGTTCCCGCTTTCCCCGCGTTGCGTTTCCTGGCGCGGGCCAGTTCGCGGCGGTCATCCATATCCTCCAAAGTATCGCGCAACTCACGCAGCACCGCTTTGGCAGCGCGTATCTGGCGATCCAGCTCGGAAGAGGCTGCCGGGCGGTTTTTACTTTTTATGGCGGTCGCATTCATCGGTAAATGTCTTTCCGTTGCCCCAGAGTATAAACCACAAGTGTGGCGAACGCCGGTCATTTCTTCCCGTAAAACGCCCCGATGGCCTCGCACACCCGGTCGGCCGCGTCCAGGGCCATTTCGCCGTGAATGGGCAGGGACAGTATTTCCTTGACAGCCTGCTCGGTGCGGGGCAGGGGCGGAAGGTTGCTGAACCGGCCGGTGATTGCCGGCTGCTGGTGGTTGGGCACCGGATAATGGATGCCCGTCTCCACGCCGTTTTCCTTGAGAAATTTCTGCAATTCATCGCGCCGCTCCGCCCGCACCACGTACATGTGATAGACCGCCCTGGCCCAGGGCCGCTCCGGCGGCGTGCGCACCAGCCCCGGCAGGCGCTCGTTGTAGCGCGCGGCGATGCGGCGGCGGTTTTCGTTGAACCCGTCCAGGTGTTGCAGCATGACGCGCCCAATGGCGGCCTGGATTTCGTTGAAGCGCACATTGAACCCGGCGAATTGGTGCAGGTATTTGTCCTTGCGCCCGTGATTGCGGAACATCCGCACCCGCTCCGCCAGGGCCGCGTCGTTGGTGCAAAGGCAGCCGCCGTCGCCCAGCACCGTCAGATTCTTGGACGGGAAAAAGGAAAAGCCTCCGGCCAGGCCCATTGAGCCGACGCGTTTGCCCTTGTAAGACGCCCCGTGCGCCTGGGCGCAATCTTCCAGCACCCAGAGCTTGCGCCGCGCCGCAATGTCAAATATACGATCCAGGTCCGCCGGATGGCCGTAGAGATGGACTGGGATGATCCCGACCGTGCGCGGCGTCACCGCCGCCTCCACCGCGCCGGCATCCAGGCAAAACGTCTCGTCAATATCCACGAAGACCGGTTTGGCCCCGCAATGGATGAGCGGTTCCAGGGTGGGCAGGGCCGTGTGCGAAGGCACGATCACCTCGTCGCCGGCCTTAAGCCCCTGCGCCAGGTGCATCATATAGACGATCATCGTCCACGACGAACCCAGCACGGCGTGCTGCGTGCCGGCGTGGGCGGCCAGTTCCGCTTCAAAGGCCTGGCATTCCTTGCCCAGGATATACTGGCCGGAGCGGAGCGCCCGCAGCGCCGCCTCCTCGACTTCCGCGTTCACAAAACATTTCGACAGTGGAATTTTTTGCATGGGTTTTTACGTTCAAATTCTCGTCAGATTATCTCTTGGATTTTTGGGCGGCGCGGCAGCGCCGCCCTACCGAAAATGTCAAATATCTCTGGCTGGGTTTTAGTCTAGTTTCACCGCCTGACCGCTCCTGGCCGATTGCATGGCGGCGTCCAGCACCCGCACCGCCTCATACCCCGCCCAGCCGTCCGCCAGCGGCTTCTCCCGCGTCTGGGCCGATTTGACAAAGGCCCGCAACTCCGCCAGCAGCGGCTCCTCCGGCGGACACTCGATTTGCGTCACCACTCCTTCCACGGCTTTCCAATCGTTCCCCTCGCGCAGATGGCGGTTTTCGTGCAGCTTGATTTTGTATTGCGCCACGTTGAAATCGCAAACGGCGCTGCATTTTTCGCCCGCCACGATCACTTCGCGGAATTTTCCCGGATAAAAATAATCATTCTCCACCGTCGCCCACGTGCGGCCCGCCGCCGTTTCATATTCCAGTGAAAGCAGCGACACGTCCTCCAGGCCGCGCCCCATGAAGTCGTGATGAATGGCCAGCACGCTCCGCGGCGCCGCCTCGAGGATGTAGTTGAACAAATCCACAAAATGAATGCCGTCGGCGAACATCACGCCGCTGTCGTTGCGCGGCCGTTTGAACCCGCCGAAATGCCCGCGCAAGATATTGACCCGCCCGAATTTCCCCTCCTGCACCGCGCGGCGCAGCCATTGCGTGGCCGGATCGAACCGGAAAATATGGCCCACCTGGAGAATGCGCCCCGTCTTGTCCGCCAGTTCCGCCAGTTGCTTGGATTCCTCCGGCAAAAGCGTGAGCGGCTTTTCCACAAACACGTCCTTGCCCGCGAGGAGGAATTCGCGGCACAGCGGAAAATGGCTCTGGGCCGGCGTGACGATCACCACCCCATCCGCCTGCGCCGCGAACCGCTTGTAATCCGTTGTCAGATGCGAATCCGCCATCCCCAGTTTGCGCGCGTTTTCCAGCCGTTTGCCGTCCAATTCGCTGACGAACAGATCCACCGGCAGCGAGTGCAGCACGCGCAAATGGTTCGCCCCCCACCGTCCGATGCCAATCAACAAAACTTTCATATTTCAGTGCTCAGAATTCCCCCCATCGTCCTCCCCGGCAAGCCAAATAGTCCTGAAAAAAGTGCGGCGAACCAGCCCGGACATTTCATGCCTGGCAGCGTTTTGGCTGGGTAGCACAGGCGACCCGCCTGTGCCGGTCGGCGACTCGCCGACCGGAACCGAGACTGACGGACTGTAGTCGCGACGCGGCGCTTTTGCCAAGAACCGCACTTGAGGTTCCGCCGGGCCAGTAGCCCGGCGGGACGGGCGAGTCGCCCATGCTACCCAGGAACCAGGATTTTGGGCGGCGAAATACGGAAACATAAGTGAAATGGTGAAGTATTGGAATGACTGGTTGGCGGGCACATTGGCATGGAAAAATAACTTGATTAGGTTTGATTAGGCTTGATTGAAAAAGCTCAGTTTTTGGTGTAAATGGTTCATGGAGAGGCGTTTCAATTGACTTGCCGCGAAAAGGCTCAACATGCGCAGAAACAGGCATGACTTTAGTGGCGGGATCATAAAGCGCAGTGATTTGGTCAGGTATTGAATGGGCAAGCCGCGAAAGGCAGGGTACCGACCAGAATCGGGATTGCCCGCGGTCGAGCATTGACGGGGGAACGAACGCCGCAATACCGTCGCGCGGCGGGCAGAGGACTGCCCGCCCCACCATCCAAAACCCGCGCCGCAGGGCGGGACAATCCGGCGCAACAAGGAGATATGGCCTTTCACCGGCTGCCGATTGACGTTTTTTGCCCTTTCCATCCTCACTATGGAAGCATAGGCTTTAAGCGCGAGTTTGTCAATGGAAAAATACGGAAAAGACGAAAACTGCGGATCGGATTTGTTTGAACAGGAGGGCGCAGAGGAAACAGAGTTTTTCTTTTCCGTCCTCCGTCCTCCATCCTCGCTATGGTTGCGGCTGGCTGCGCTGTGCCCTTCTGCGCAAGAATGCCGTGCTGGTCATCCGGTGAAGCAGCGGGCGAGGAATTCATTGAGCGGGACATTGGGTTGGCCCTGGTTTTCTGATTGGAGTCGCTGGTAAAGTTCGCGCAACTTGCCGCTTTGGGCGTCTCCCTCGATCTGCCGGTCCCACATGCGGTTTCCTTCGGCGTCGAACCAACGCTCCAATTCAGCAAACTTCCCTCGGGCAAGTTTGGCGACAGCCTGTTCGAGTTCGGCAACGGAACGCGAGGATCGTTTCATATTTCACTATTCAAAATTCACTATTCTTAATTCAGGAGGTGATACCAATTGTCGCGCTGATGGGGTTCGTAGCCGGCGTCGCGGATGAGGCGCTGCATGTCGTCCACGCCCATGCGATAGGTCGTGCCGGCCTGGGAGACGACGTTTTCCTCGATCATGATGCTGCCGAGGTCGTTGGCCCCGAATTTCAGCGCGACCTGGCCGATCTCCGGCCCTTGCGTCACCCAGGAGCTTTGGATGTTGGGAATGTTGTCCAGATAAATCCGGTTGACGGCCTGAGTGCGCAGATAATCATGCGCCCCCGCCGGCGGCGCTTTCAGGCGCGTGCGCTCGGCCTGAAATGTCCAGGCGATAAACGCGGTGAACCCCTTGGATTTGTCCTGCTGGGCGCGCACCCGTTCCAGATGTTCGATGCGGTCCTCCAGCGTTTCCACATGGCCGAACATCATGGTCGCCGTCGAAGCCAGTCCGAGCCGGTGGGCCACGTCCATCACGCCCAGCCAATCGTCGCTCATGGCCTTGAGCGGGGAAATCCGCTGGCGCACCCGGTCCACTAAAATCTCGCCGCCCCCGCCGGGGATCGAGCCAAGCCCCGCCTTGACGAACTGCGAAATGATCTCCTCCAGCGGCAATTGGAACACCTCGCGGAAATGAACAAACTCGCTCGGGCTAAACCCGTGGATGTTGATCCGAGGGAACTTGGTTTTAATGTGCGAGAGCAAATCGAGGTACCATTGCAGCGAAAGTTTGGGGTGATGGCCCCCTTGCAGGAGAATCTGCGTTCCTCCCAGGGCGAGCGTCTCCTCGATCTTGCGGTCCATTTCCTCGAGGGTGATGATGTAGGCGCCGGCGTTCTTCTCCGTGCGATAAAAGGCGCAGAATTTGCAATAGACATTGCAGACATTCGTATAATTGACGTTGCGGTCCACGATATAAGTCACGATGTCGTTGCCGCGGCCCTGGTGGGTTTTGGCCTGGGCGAGTTGCCGCCGGCGGTCCGCCAGCGCGCCCAACTCGTCCAGCGGCAGGCGGAAAAGCCGCCGGGCCTCCGCCTGGTCAATCCGTCCCCCCGCCCAGACCTTTTCCAACAAAGATGCGTCATCACTCATGGCTTGCTAATTTAAGACGAAAGCCGGAAAATTCAATCCGCCATCGCGGCCGCCACCTGCATGGAGTTCCTTGAAAACAACTGCGGCCACCCAGCTTGCGCTGAATGGCCACAGGATTTGCCGCCTGGACAAACCAGTTCGGCGTAGGTTTATCTCTGAACCAAGAGTAAGCCCGCTGGCGCGGATTGCAAGCGTATTTCTTGGAAAGAAGGATTCGGGCGGAGCGGCAGTTCCGCTCTACCAAAGACATGAAGATTCTTGTCTTCCACCCCCCAGGCGGCCCTCAGCGTTGTTGAGAAAGTGGTTTGTAAAAACTCCGGGCGAGACGCCCGGGGAACCCGCAGGCGAGGACGCCTACGCTACGTAGCGCAGCCGTCGGCGACTTCAAACCACAAAGCGCGGCTCGTAGACCGGGCCCAGGCCGTGCTTGCGCAGCAGTTCGATAAACTTGGCGATGCCGCGGCGCTCGTCCGAACCCAAATGGTAATGAATGTGCCAGCCCAGATAATCCTTGCGAAAATTGTAGTCAAATTCCGTCCGGCTCGAGATGATGTAATCCAGCGTGTCCATCCCAAAAGTCTTGGCCTCGCGCAACCGCCGGCGCAAGGCCGCGTTCGGAATCCGGCGCAAAGCCCACACCGCGTAGACAAACGGCAGGCCGGTCATCTCGTACCAGGCCGTCCCCAAATCGAGAATCTCATGGCCGTGCCGCGCGCGCATGAAAGCAATCGCCTGGTCGCCAATCATAAAGACATTGTCCAGCGCCGCCGCGCCCTCGTAGCCGGGCAGCGGTTTGAGTTCCGGCTTCAGGCCCCGCTCCGCCAGGAGCACCTTGAGCAGGTTCAGGCTGGCCAGGGAGGCGCTGTCGCAATAAATTACCCGCGCCTCGTCCAGCGGGCCGCGATGGGCCAGAATCACGCTTTGCACCTCCCCCAGCGACGCGATGGCAATGCCGTCAAGTATATCGTAACGGTCGTTGAACAAAACTTCCGTGACGCTGACCAGGGCGGCGTCCAGTTCGTCCCGCCGCAGCCGCCGCGCCAGTTCCGAGGGCGGCATAAAGACAAGCTGCTCCTCCAGCCCGCGCGTCAGCGGCGCGGTGTTCAGGTAAGGCACGGAGCCGACCCGGAACGGGGCCAGAGAATCCTCCGATGAATCGGGGAAGTGGTTCATACTTCCTCCTCCCGAGGCAAGGTTGTCCTATGGGAAGAATGGGAGGAATGGGAGGAATGGGAGATATGGCTCATACTGACTCAGGCGGAGGCCAGATTTTCCTGCAAAATGGCCGGGGTCCCGCCTGTTGGGGAAGATTGCCCCTCTGGCGGCGCGTCCCAAACCTTGATTGGTTGGTAAAAAGTATTGCGCTGCACCGGCAGGCGCCCGGTCTCGTGAATGGCCTTGATCATTTCCATTTCCGTTTGCAATTGCGGCGTGCGCGCCCCCGCCATGTGGAAAATATGCTCCTCCAGGATAGTGCCGTGCAAATCATCGGCCCCAAAACTCAGCGCGACCTGGGCCAGCTTCAAGCTCATCCCCACCCAATAGGCCGTGATGTGGTCGAAATTATCCAGGTAAATCCGGCTGACCGCGATGGTGCGCAAGGCATCCAGGCCGGTCGGCGGCGTCTTCACCGGGATTTTATTGTTGTCAGGCTGGTAGGGGAGGGCGACAAAGCCGGTGAAGCCGCCGGTTTCATCCTGCAACCCGCGCAAATAGCGCAAATGATCCACGCGGTCCGCCAGCGACTCGACATGGCCGAAGAGCATGGTGCAGGTGCTGCGCCCGCCCAGCCGGTGCCAGGTTCGGTGGACGTCCAGATATTCCTCCGCCGATTCCTTGCCGCGCGCGATTTCCGACCGCACCTCCTTGCGAAAAATCTCCGCCCCGCCGCCGGTGAGCGAATCCAGTCCCGCCTCCTTCAACTCGATGAGCGTCTGGCGCGGGGATTTTTTCGCCAGCCAGGCCAGGTGCAAAATCTCAATTGCGGTGAAACATTTTAATTGCAGGCGCGGGTCCAGCGCCCGGAGCGCCCGCAGCATCCCCGTGTAATAACTGAAGGGCAGCGAAGGATGCAGGCCGCCCACGATGTGCAGCTCCGTCACGCCGACCTTGAGCGCCGCGCGCGCCTTCTCCACCATCTGCTCGGTCGAAAGCTGGAAGCCGTCGGCGTCCCGTTTCTTGCGGGCAAAGGCGCAAAACTGGCAGCTCAAGATGCAGTAATTGGAGTAATTGATGTAGGCATTGACGATGTAACTGGCCCGGTTCCCGTTCTTGCGCCGCCGCGTCAGATCGGCAATCGCCCCCACCGCGTTCAGGTCTTTGCTCTCAAAAAGACGCACCCCCTCTTCCTCCGTGATGCGCCCCCCCGCCGCTACTTTCTCATAAATATCGCGCAGGCCGCTCTGTTGCAAAAAAAGGTTCGCACTCAATCCAGGCAAGACGGTAGAGGGCATGGATTGCCTGGCGCAAGGGGGAAATGTGGCGCAGGTTAATACGTATAAGTACTATTTTGTTGCGAAATTGCGCCGGGTGGACGATGGTGTCGGGGTCGTGAGCGCAGATTGATGCAGATGAAAGCAGATAACTTCAGCCGTGGGCGGCTTTTTTCCGCCGGGCGCCTGGGCCGCGTACCCGCTTGTGGCGTTCTCTTTTTGTCCTGCCTGCTCGCCTGGCCGGCGGACCAGGCCCGCGCCCAGGTTGCGTCCCGCGCGCCCGGCCCGGCCCCGTCCAAAGCGGCCGCGCCGGCTCCGCCCAGTTGGCCCATCTTCCGCGGCAACCCCGCCCTGACCGGCGTGGCCGGCGACATGTTGCCGGAGAAACCGGGCCTACTCTGGACTTTTAAAACGGGCGGGCCGGTCAAGTCTTCGGCGGTGATTGGGGCGGGCAGAGTTTTCATCGGGTCCGATGACGGCAATTTGTATGCCGTGAATTTTTCCGATGGAAAGCAGGTGTGGGCTTTCAAAGCGGACTCCGCCGTGGAGGCCCCGCCGCTGCTGGCCGGCCCTGCCGTGTTTGCCGGGTCGGTGGACGGAGTGTTTTACGCGGTGGACGCCGAGGGCGGCGGGCTGCTGTGGAAGGTGCAAACCGACGGGAAAATCCTGGCCTCGGCCAATGTCGTTTCCCGGCGGGACGGCCCGGCGCGCATCCTTTTCGGGAGCTACGATTTCAAATTGCGCTGCCTGGACGCGGAGAAGGGGACGACGAACTGGCTTTTTGAAAGCGGCAACTACATCAATGGCGCGTGCGCCGTCGCGGAAGGCCGGGCCGTTTTTGGCGGGTGCGATGCGATGGTGCATGTCCTGCAATTGGCAGACGGCAAGGAGATCAGCCAGACCGACGCGGGCGCTTATATTGGGGCCTCGGTCGCGGTGGCGGGCAACCGCGCTTACGTGGGCGACTATGAGAATGAATTTCTCTGTGTTGATCTGGCCCGCACCAACGCGGTCTGGCGTTTTCGCGACCAGGAATTTCCCTTCATGTCTTCCGCCGCCGTGACGGAGGACCGGGTGGTCTTCGGCGGGCACGACAAAACGCTGCATTGCCTGAACCGGGCGGACGGCAAAAGCGTCTGGAGCTTTGTTTCGCAGGGGAGAATCGAAAGCTCCCCGGTGATCGCCGGCGACAAAGTGGTTTTCGGCTCCGAGGATGGGAGGGTCTATTTGGTTGCGCTGCGGGACGGCCGCGAACTGTGGTCGTACGACACCGGGCAGCCGGTGAGCAGTTCCCCCGCCGTGGCCGGGAACAGAATTGTGATCGGTTGCGACGACAGCAACGTCTATTGTTTCGGCGCGAAAGATAAGTGAGAATTATGAGCAACGCCACCCAACTCGCTCCCGCCGCTCCGCCCATCGAAAAGCAGACGACCGTGGGCAACTATTTCGTTTCCAACTACCCGCCCTTTTCCTTCTGGAAACCGGAATTCGTCCAGGACGCTCTGGCCGCCTTGGATCGCCCCGCGCCGGCTGATCTGCAATCCGCGATTGCCGAAGAAGCGCAAGAACGGAGAGTTGGAGTATTGGAGGCCGGAAGGAACAAACGGAGTGCTGGAGGGTTGGAGTGTTGGGAAGGGCTTTCCCCATCACTCCATCACTCCATCACTCCACCCCATTCCGCTCCTCCATCACTCCAGCCAGGTCATGCCCTGTTCGCCAATCCGCAATCCGCAATCCACAATCCGCAACCGCCCCCCCTGGGCGTTTACCTTCACATTCCTTTTTGCCGCAAGCGCTGTCATTTTTGCTACTTCAAGGTCTATACCGACAAGGATTCGCCGGCCATTCGGGGTTATATTGAAGCGGCCCTGCGGGAGCTGGCCCTCTATGCCGCCAAGCCCGCCCTGGCCGGGCGCAAGGCCAATTTCGTTTATTTCGGCGGCGGCACGCCTTCCTATTTGTCGGTTGACCAGCTTACGCAACTGACCCAGGGCATGAAGCAACTGGTTCCGTGGGACGAGGCGGAGGAAGTCACCTTCGAGTGCGAGCCGGGCACGCTGACCAGCCATAAACTGGAGGCCATCCGCGAAATGGGCGTGACCCGTTTGAGCCTGGGCGTGGAAAACTTTGACGATCACATCCTGGAAATCAACGGCCGGGCCCATCACAGCAAGGAAATCGCCCGCGCTTACTCTTTCGCCCGCGAACTGGGTTTTCCCCAAATCAACATTGACCTCATCGCCGGGATGGTGGAGGAGACGGAATCCAACTGGCGCGAATGCGTCCGCAAAGCCATTGACCTCTCGCCCGACAGCGTGACGATTTACCAGATGGAAGTTCCCTATAACACCGGCATCTATCAGACGATGAAAGCGGCCGGGCAACTGGCCGCGCCGGTGGCCGATTGGGAGACCAAGCGGGCCTGGGTCGGCTGGGCCTTTGCCGAATTGGAAAAGGCCGGCTACACGGTGGGCAGCGCCTACACTGCTGTCAAGAACAAAGACACCGCCCGCTTCCTTTATCGCGACCGCCTCTGGGCCGGGGCCGATTTGATCGGGCTGGGCGTCGCCTCCTTCGGCCATTTGCAAGGCACCCATTATCAGAACCAGCACGACTTCGAGCCTTATGTCAACGCCGTCCAGTCCGGCCGGTTCCCCATCTATCGCGCCATGACCCCGACCGCCGAGGAAAGGCTCATCCGCGAGTTTATTCTGCAGCTCAAGCTCGGCCAGACCCGGTGCGATTATTTCCTGAAGAAATTTGGCGTGGATGTGCGCGAGCGTTTTGCCGAACCGTTGCAGCGCCTCCACGACTGGGGTTTTGGCGAAGTCGAGGACGGCACGGTGCGCCTGAGCCGCGAGGGCCTTCTCCAGGTGGACCGCCTCCTCCACGAGTTCTTCCTTCCCGAACACAGAAACGCCCGATACGCATGATCCCAAACCGCAGCCCATCATACTGTCAAGCTGAACTCCCGCAGGTCGCACTCCACTTTTTCGCGCGGAGATTTCTTAATCTTAATCCTAATCTTAATCTTAATCCTAATTCCAAGGACTGGGACGCGATTAAGATTAAGATTAGGATTAAGAGTAAGATTAAGATTGGGTGGGCTACCCATGCAAGTGAAATGCACCCAATCCTGCCATGAGCGTGACCAAGACATGTCCCAAATTGGCGCCTTTTGCGCCGCGTCCGCTTTATTCCGCCACCTATCCGCTGGACGAATTTTACGCCGCCCGCCGCCTGCCCCTGCCGGTCATGGACCAAATCGAGCCGGACCAAATTCCCGAGCCTTATCGCTCCCTGCTCGCGCATGAGCGCGACATGACGTCGCGGCTGGAAGCGTTTCACCGGCGCAAAATCCACATCTGGGCGCTGGCCCGCCGCCATCATGGCCTGGAATACTTCCGCGAGGTCGTGCTGGAGTTGGACGGCTCCCGCCAGCCGGTGGAATTCGGCGCGAGCAAGATCAACCTCGCCTCCTTTCCCGCCAGGGCGCACGACGAAATCCAGCGCGAGGCGCGTCCGCTGGGGGGGATTCTGCACGATTTCGGCATCGCTTTTTCCAGCCGGCCCGGCGCCTACCTGCGGGTGGTGGCGGATGCCTTCATCGGCGGAGCGCTGGGCTTGTCCGGCGCGCCGCCCCTTTTTGGCCGGCGCAACACCCTGCTCGACGCCTGGGAGCGTCCCCTGGCCGAGATCGTGGAAATCTTGCCGCCGTGACCCGGCCCGGCGCAGACCTTTTCCTTTACCGCATGAACAACCCAAATCTGTTTGACTGCATCATCATCGGCGGAGGCCCCGCCGGTTCCAGCGCCGGCGCCATCCTCGCCCAGCACGGCCATCGCGTTTTGCTCCTGGAACGCGAAAAATTCCCGCGCTACCACATCGGCGAATCGCTGCTCCCGTTCACCTTCCTGCCCCTGCAACGGCTCGGTTTGATTGACAAGATGAAAGCCTCCGCCTTCATCAAGAAATACAGCGTCCAATTCGTCTCCCCCTCCGGGCGGGCCAGCCAGCCGTTTTATTTTTACACCCGCTACGACCGCGAGACCGTCGCCCAGACCTGGCAGGTCCTGCGCTCGGAATTTGACCAGATGCTGCTGGACAACGCCCGGGAAAAAGGCGTCGAGGTCCGCGAGCAGACCACCGTGCGGGAGTTGATCAAGGACGGCGGGGCGGTCGTAGGCGTGCGCGCCCAGACCCAGGGCGGGGAGATCGCGGAATACCGCGCCCCCATCACGTTGGATTGTTCCGGCAAGGAGTCCTTCGCCGCCGTGCGCAACCAATGGCGGGTCCAGGACCCGTTCCTGAATAAAATCGCCGTCTGGACCTACTACCGGGGCGCGCAACGCGACGCCGGCCTGGACGCCGGCGCCACCACCGTGGCCTACGTGCCGGAAAAGGGCTGGTTCTGGTACATTCCCCAGCACAACGACATGGTCAGCGTCGGCGTGGTCGCGGAAGGAAAATACTTGACACGCGGCGGGATCAGGGCGCCGGAGGACATTTTCCGGCGCGAGGTGGAGGAGAACCAGTGGATCAAGCGCCATCTCGCCTGCGGCCGCCAGGCCGGCTCCTATTTTCTCACCAGCGAATACACCCACCACGCCAGACATTGCGGCGAGCGCGGCCTGCTCCTGGTCGGCGACGCCTTTGCTTTTCTCGATCCGGTTTTTTCCTCCGGCGTCATGCTCGCCTTGAAAAGCGGCGTCCTGGCCAGCGACGCCGTCCACCAGGCCCTGGTGGACAAGGATTTTGCCCCGGAGCGCTTCGCCGGCTACGCCCGGTTCATGCGGGAGGGCGTGGAAAACATGCGCAAGCTGGTCTATGCCTTTTACCACCCCAAATTCAGCTTCCGCCAACTGACCAACAAACATCCCGACGCCGCCGGCTGGGTGACGGACTGCCTCAGCGGCGATGTCAACAAAGATTTCTCCCGTCTTTGGCAAGAGATCGAAGAATTCGTCCCCCTCCCGGCCCCCTTGCCCGTGGGCCAGCCTTTGGCGAGTGCCCAATTGTCACCAACCGCCGCCTGACAATAATATCCCAAAGGGATATGATCATTGAGCCCAGGGTTGCGAGGAACGCGCTACCCTGGGGGGAAGAACAACAAATTCATCAACCCTGAAAGGGTTGCATCAACCCCCGCGGTTAAGCATTAAAAACAAAAGGCCCTGATTTGCAGGATTTTGCGTGGCAAAACGGGTATGGGATTTTCTCCATTGGTTTTTCACAAGTGGCGACGGTGCGAAATTACATTGCGGGACAGGAAGAGCACCATCGCAGAGTTTCGTTTCAGGATGAGTTGCGCGAAATTCTCAAACGCTACGAAATCCAATTCGACGAACGATATGTTTGGGATTGATACAACCCTTTCAGGATTGATGATTATGGCTCGACGTTGACCCAAGGTAGCTCGTGCCTCGCAACCTTGGGCTGGATGATTGCAATCCCGTTGGGATTGCCCAACCGCCAAAAATGCACTTTGGCCCGCTTTGGGCAGAATAGGTTCATGCCACGGCAGCGCAGTAGGGCATACGATGGAGCCATCTATAACCCGCAAAATGGACAAAACTATATTTTGATACCCTTTACCGAACGCGCTTTTCCGTTTTGCAGCCCCTTCTTGAGAGGCAATGGCAAAGGATTTCTTAATTGCGACCTTTCCGCGTGAAAGGCCATTTTGACGGCGTCATTCAATGCTGGACAGTCGTTTTAGTCTGGCTTATAAGGGGTGCTATGAAGCAGCATAGGTCGTACAACTTGCCTCGTTTTCGATTTTAAGCGGATGGCGAGATCATGAATAAATGGCGGATCATTTGTCCTCTGGTCGCCATCCTTGTTGCGCTGCTTGTTTTTGGCGCTATACAGGGAAGGAAGGAACATCGTTACTTCATTAGCATGGCAACCGGTTCGATTGGAAATGATCTTATCGCTGGCACCAATTCCTCGGCGTTGGTTCCGCGTCCAAACGACAATGGGATGCTCCTCCATTTGCAGGGGCGACTTTCGGACCTCCACAGTTCACCGCTTCACATCGCTGCGGTCCTTTTGGGTGACGAGCCACGCCCCACCGGAGATGGCAGTGCATGTAGTAGATTGGTGCTCACCAACGAGGCAGCAGATGGTATTTTAATAAGGCTGAGGCAGGCAAAGACTGGTGGCAATTTTGAGGTTTTGGGGTATTTGCAGGTTTCAGAACACCGAAGTCAATGAGAAGCACGCAGTTCGAGCTATTGCGGCAGAGGGGTGTTAAAGGCCTGGGAGTCAGTCCCACATAATCGCATATTTGCGTCATCTTCCCGCTTGGCGCAGCAGCTTCGCCCGGGAACCGTTGAAGCGGCATTCTCGCGGAGGCCAGTCGAAATCCAGTGCGGGCCTGGCCTTTTCCCAGGGGAAATGCGGCTGGTTGCCGTTGTCAGCGGTGGCGGGGTTCAGGTCTCAAACAACGCAATCCGTGAGAATGGCTCCTTTTCGCAAGGACTTAACCGCGGATGGCGCGGATGAGACGGATGGCACGGATTTCCCTTGAACAGAAGGGAACGAAGGAAACGAAGGGAGAATTCATCTTGGTTTCCTTCCTTTGCTTCTGTGGACATCGCCTTTTCCGGGACGGGGCGGCAGCGCCGCCCTACCGCAACATTTCGAGTATCTTTGGTAAGATTAAGATTAAGATCAGGATTAAGATTAAGAAACTGCCGCCCAAGAAAGCGGAATGCGCCGGCCTCAATGCGTGGTGCGGGGAGAGGCGGTCCGGGCATGGGACGGGGGATGGGCGGCGGCGGCGGGGGGATGGGAACCGGCGGGGGAAATTTCGCGGAGCTTCTTGATGATCGGCGGCAGGTGCTGCAAGAGGTAATCCACTTCCTCGCCCGTGTTGTAAATGCCCAGGCTGAAACGAATGCAGCCGCGGGCGCGGGCGGGGCTGATGCCCATAGCGGTCAAAACATGGGAAGGTTCCAGCGAGCCGGTGGTGCAGGCGGAACCGCTGGAGGCGCAGACGCCGATCTGGTCCAGCAGAAGCAGGATGGACTCGGCTTCCACAAAATCGAAGGCGATGTTGCTGGTGTTGGGCAGGCGCGGTTCCTGGGCGCCGTTGCGGATGGTGTTGGGGATGCCGGCGAGAATGGCTTTCTCCAGGCGGTCGCGAAGGGCGCGGACGCGGGTGTTCTCGTCCTGGAAATTGGCCAGGGCCAGTTCGGCGGCGCGGCCAAAGGCGACGATGGCGGCGACGTTCTCAGTGCCGGCGCGGCGGCCGCGCTCCTGATGGCCGCCCAGAAGATAAGGCTGGAATTTGGCGCGGCGTTTGACGTAGAGCAAGCCGATCCCTTTGGGGGCATGGAGTTTGTGGGCGGAAAGGGTGAGCAAATCGGCGTCGAGCGCCTTGACATCCATCCGGATTTTGCCGGGCACCTGGGTGGCGTCGGTGTGGAAGAGGACATTTTTGCTGTGGCAGATGGCGGCGATCTCTTCGACGGGAAAGACGACGCCGGTTTCGTTGTTGGCCCACATGACGGAAACGAGGGCGGTGTCGGGGCGGATGGATTTATCGAGCAAATGCAAATCGAGCGAGCCGTCGGCGTCCACGGGGAGGAAAGTCACTTCGCAGCCCTGCTTTTGGAGGAACTTGCCATGATTGATGATGGCGGAGTGCTCGACGGCAGTGGTGAGGATGTGGCGCTTGCCGGGATGGGTGACCAGGGCGCTGTGCAGGGCGGCGTTGTTGCTTTCGGTGCCGCAACTGGTGAAGAGGATCTCCTTGGGGTCGGCGTTGAGGAGGGCGGCGACTTTGGCGCGGGCCTCCTCGACCTGGCGGCCGGTCTGGCTGCCGAATTTGTAGAAGCTGGAAGGATTGCCGTAGTGGTCGCGCAGGAAGGGCAGCATGGCGTCCACCACTTCGGGGGCCACGCGGGTGGTGGCGTTATTGTCAAAATAATAAACTGGCTGCTGGCTCATAGTTGCCGAAAAAGATCGGCGCTGAATCTCGTGGCGGCAATTTACAGGGCGGGGGCGGCGAGTTCAAGGAAATGCGGCGCCGGCGGGCGGAGCGGGCGCGTTCACTTTTTGGGCAACCACTCCCAATCTTAATCTTGCTCTTAATCTTAATCCTCATTCCGAGAAATGGGTCGAGATTATGATTAAGATTAAGATTAGGATTAAGATTAAGAAACGGGCCATCAGCGCGCTTGCCAACGGGCGGGCGGATTTGTTTTAATCGTCCCGTGCTGCATCAACAAACGTTGCGCCAGTCCGCGGGTTTTTCCGGGATTGGCCTGCATAGCGGAAACCGTGTCAATATGACTTTTCTGCCGGCCCCGCCGAACCGCGGCGTGCGTTTTCGGCGGGTGGACCTGGAGGGGATGCCGGAGGTGGAAGCCAGCATCGAGAACGTCAGCGCCACCACGCGCTCCACTTCGCTGTCGCGCGGGAACGTCAAGATTCAGACCGTCGAGCATGTGCTGGCGGCGTTCGCCGGGCGGGGCATTGATAACGCGCTGGTGGAATTGGACGCCAACGAGCCGCCCATCGGCGATGGCAGCGCGCGGCCCTACCTGAAGATGATCCAGGAGGCGGGGGTGGTTCCGCAGGACGAGCCGCGCGAGGTTTTCCGGCTGCAAAACCCCCTTTGCCTGGAGCTGGGGGAGACGACCCTGTCCGTGGTCCCGCACGACGGCTTCAAGATCACCTGCACCAGCGCCGACGCGCGCGGGCGCTACACCCAGTTTTATACGGTGGAGGTGACGCCGGAAACCTGGGAGCGCGACCTGGCCCATGCGCGGACCTTCTGTTTTTTTGAGGAGATCGAGGCGCTGATCAAGAACGGCTTGATCAAGGGCGGGAGCCTGGAAAACGCCGTGGTGATACGGGATGACGCGATCTTGACGACCGAGCCGCTCCGCTACCCGGAGGAATTTGTGCGCCACAAGATACTGGATCTGATCGGCGACCTCTCCCTGACGGGCGCGCCGCTGGCGGGCCATGTCATCGCGGTCAAGCCGGGGCACGCGGCGAATTGCGAATTGGCGCGCCTGCTCAATCTGGAGATGCGCAAACCGCTGGAGGCGGCCCGGACTTTCGCGCCGCCGCCGCCCCCGCCCGGCGCCCCGGGCGAAGCCCGCATCGAATTGAAGGATGGCGAGGCCTTCGATACGGCGCGCCTGATGAAGATTATGCCCCATCGCTATCCTTTTCTGATGGTGGACAAGATCACGAAAATCGAGGGGACGACCATCGTTGGTGTCAAGAATGTGACGGCGAACGAGCCTTACTTTCAGGGTCATTTTCCCAACCATCCCATCATGCCGGGAGTGCTGCAATTGGAAGCCATCGCGCAGGTGGCGGGGGTGATGATGCTGCGGCAGGCGGAGAATTTTGGCAAACTGGCCTACTTCATGTCGGCCGAGAGCGTGCGCTGGCGCAAGCCGGTGCGGCCGGGCGACGTGCTGGTGATCACGGTGGAGTTGACCAAAGCCCGCGGCAAGATCGGCAAAGCCAAGGGGGTCTGCTCGGTGGACGGCGAGACGGTGAGCGAGGCGGAGGTGACGTTTATGTTGTTTGACAGGCAGTGAGGCCAGGGCCAATTGCGGATTGCGGATTGCGGATTACGGATTGCGGATTGCGGATTGCGGATTGCGGATTGCGGATTGCGGATTGCGGATTGCGGATTGCGGATTGCGGATTGCGGATTGATGAAATACCAGATCGCTGATTATGAGTCCCGAAGAATTCAGGAAGCGCACGAAAACATTTGCCCTGCGCATAATTAAGTTGATTGAGCAATTGCCGAAAACCGCGGCCGCCTCTGTGATTGGCCGGCAATTGTTGCGATGCGGAACGTCAGTCGGCGCAAATTATCGGGCGGCTTGCCGTGCCCGGTCGCACGCGGATTTTATTGCTAAATTGGGGATCGTTGAAGAAGAATGCGACGAATCCCTTTATTGGATGGAATTACTGATTGAATCAGGCGCCATGAAGCCCAAACGGCTGTCCCTGCTGATGAACGAGGCCCGCGAAATTCTTGGCATGGTCGTTCAATCCATCAACACCGCCCGGCGCGGCAATAAATCCGCAATCCGCAATCCGCAATCCGCAATGCCCGGCGCCCAATCCGCAATTCGCAATTCGCAATTCGCAATTTCCGCCCCGCAATCCGCAATCCGCAATCCGCAATCCGCAATGCCATGATCCACCCCAAAGCTCACATCGGTTCCGGCTGCGAGATTGGGCCTTTTTGTGTCATTGGCGAAAACGTGGTCCTGGGGAACAACTGCCGGCTGCATTCGCATGTGGTTATTGACGGCCACACCGTCCTGGGCGAGGGCAACGAGATTTTTCCCTTTGCCTGCATCGGTCTCAAATCGCAGGACTTGAAATGGAAGGGCGGGATGACACGCACCCGGATCGGCGACCACAACACTTTCCGGGAATACGTCACCGTCCACAGCGCCACGGGCGACGGGGAAGCCACCACCGTCGGCTCGCACAACCATATTCTGGCCTATGCCCACATCGCGCACAACGTCACGCTGGGCGATCATATCATCATGTCCAACGTGGCCACGCTGGCCGGGCATATTGTGGTGGAGGATTACGCGGTGATTGGGGGACTGGCGGCGGTGCATCAGTTTTGCCGGATTGGGGCCATGTCCATCATCGGCGGCTGTTCCAAAGTAGTGCAGGACGTGCCGCCTTACATGCTGGCGGACGGCAATCCGGCGAAAACGCGCACAGTCAACAAGGTGGGCCTGGACCGCCACGGCGTTGCGGAAGAGGCGCAGGCGGCGCTCAAGCAATGTTACAGGATTCTATTTCGCGAGGGCCTGACCATTCCCAACGCGCTGGCGCGCATCGAGGCGGAACTGCCGGCGTTGCCGGAGGTGCGCCATCTGGTGGAATTCATCCGCGCCAGCGAACGGGGCATCAGCAAGTGACATGATCCTTCTGCCCATCGTGGTCCGGGAACTGCGCGTTGCGGCGCGGCGCAAGAGCACTTATGCGGCGCGGTTCAAGTCGGCCCTCGTCGCCGTGGTGGGGGGCGCGGGGATGATGTTTGTCGTCAACCAAATTCCCTTTGATCCTAACATCGGTTTGGCTGTTTTTCTGGGCCTGGCTGTCGTCGGCTTCCTCTATTGCCTTGGCCTGGCTATGAACACGGCCGATTGTATCAGCGAGGAAAAACGGGAAGGGACGCTGGGCCTGCTTTTTCTGACGGACTTGAGCGGATGGGATGTGGCCCTGGGAAAACTCTGCGCCAACTCGCTCAAATCGTTTTACGCCGTCATTGCCACTTTTCCCGTCGTGGCCATCGTCTTGACGCTGGGCGGAGTCAGCGCCGGCCAGTTCTGCAAGGTGGCTCTGGCGCTGCTCAACGTTTTTTTCTTTGCGCACGCGGCCGGGCTGCTCGCCTCCGTCATGTGCCGCGCCCGGCACTGGGGATACGTTGCCACAGGGGCGATTTTTCTTGGTTCTCTGTTCGGGCCTTCGCTCCTGGCCTTGCCGTTCGGCGGCGGGCGGTTCGCCGCCTTGGCTTTGCTGCTGGAAGCGCTCAGTCCCGGCTATGCGTTTGACCAAGCCTTGCTTCCGACAGGGAGCAGATTTTATTGGATTTCCTTGCTGATGGTCCACCTGACGGGCTGGCTTTTGTTGGCGCTGGCCAGTTGGCGGCTGCCGCACTGCTGGCAGGAAAAAGCCGGGCCAACCCGGCTGCGCTGGCGGGACCGGTTCCGGCAGTGGACTTATGGCCGGCCGGCGTTTCGCGAGGAATTGCGCCGGGAACTGGCCGGCGTCAATCCATTTTTGTGGCTGGTGAGCCGCAACCGGCTGAACCTGGCGCTTAACATGGGCGTCTATTTACTGGGGGGTTGTTTCGCGATTTGGGCCTGGTTTGCAAGCGATCCGGATGAGCGGAATGGCCTGTTGGTCGCCATAGTTATTATTGGACATGTGTCCCTGATCTGCGGAGTGGCCGCAGAAGCCAGCCGTCATTTCGAGGAGCATCGCCGGAGCGGGGCGCTGGAGTTTATCCTCTGCTCCACTCCATTGCAGCCCGGCGAAATCCTGGCCGGTCAATGGATGGCGTTGCGCCGGCTCTTCCTGCGGCCCCTGATCCTTCTTGTGGCTTACGATGCGGTCATGGCGCTCCTCGATCATACGGGCTACGTGGACGCCGATCCGCAAGTCAAAGCGCAGTTCGACTGGTTCATGGCTGTGGCGATAGTCATGGTGGTGGTGGACGTCGCCGCCGCCGGTTGGATTGGAATGTGGCGGGCCATGGCGAACAGGAAGGCCAAGCAGAACATCGCCATCGCCGAAACCGTAGTTGTCCTGCTCATCGTGCCATTCATATTGCTTGCACTCATCGGAGGCCTGCTCTCCCTCCTTGCTGCTCTCAGCCCCAAATTCGAGCGCTGGTTTGGGGAGTTGGAGCCTTCATTCGGTTTTGTGCTCGGGCTTTGGTTTGTCCTGGCCCTGGCGATTGCCGTGGGTTTGTCGTTCTGGGCGCGCCGGCAATTGTTGACGCAATTCCGGGAGATGGCGGCGGTGCAGTGGGGTGAACCGCTGGGCATCTTCGGCCAACTGGGCCGGCTGCTGGGAAAGGCGTTCCGCCGGCGATAGGGCTACGGCGCCATTTTGATTGCGCGTCAATTATGGGCGGCAGGTTGTTGTGTCAGTGACGGTGGGGAAAGGTAGGGCGGGCAGTCCTCCCCATGAACCCCCCATCGAAGATGGAGCCTCCTCTCCCCGACCCTCTCCTCCACAAGTGTGTGGAGGAGAGGGAGATGAAACGAAGGGCGCGGGTTCATGGGTTCAATGCGCGAACGCTTTCGGGGAAATCTCTGCCCGCCGCACGACGGTATTGCGACGTTGATTGCCAGGTCAATGCCCGGCGGCGGGCAGGGGACTGCCCGCCCTACCATCCAGGATTGAGGCATTGCCAGCCGCCTCGCCACGGCGTTACTTCGCCGTCCCGTCCTTGAGGTTTTTGTTTTCCTTGAAAACCAGCGAGGCGGAATTCACGCAGAAACGAAGGCCGGTCGGAGGCGGGCCGTCGGCGAAGACATGGCCCAGGTGCGCGCCGCAGCGCGCGCAGATAATTTCGTCGCGCTGCATGCCGTGGCTGTGGTCCGCCTGGGTCAGGACGTTTTCCCTGGCGACCGGCTGGAAAAAACTGGGCCAGCCCGTGCCGGAATCAAATTTGGCTTCCGAGGTGAAGAGGGGCAGACCGCAACAAACACACTCGTAAACCCCCGGCTTGTGCTGGTCGAAGAAGGCGCCGCAGAAAGCGGCTTCGGTGCCTTTGGCGCGCGCAATGGCGTACACGTCGGGGGCCAGTTGTTTCTTCCATTCGGCGTCCGTTTTCACGACCGTGGGTGTGGAAACCAGCGGGCCGGGCAGGCCCTTTTCGTCCAAAAAGCGCACTTGAATCATGGTGGGTTGGATTTTGATTGAAGTTGCGGCATCCGCGGGCGGGTCCCCCTGGGTGCAGCCGGCCGAAGCCATCGCCAGGAGAGCCGCCGCGACAACGGTTCTCATGCTGATCATTCGCATTGCATTCCATTATACGCCCTCTCAAGAAATAATCAAGACGGCATTCAGTCTCCGTCCCGGTCCGGCTTTCCTTTTGCAAGCCGCCTCGTGAGCAATCGCTCCGCCCGCCGGGGCCGCTGCGAAGGAACACGCTGCTGATTGGGTTGGAATCGAGGCTTGGGCCGGGCGCCTGAGTTTATGGACAGATGGGTGCAAAGCCAAATCTCTGCAAAGCCAAATCTCTTGCCTCGACGAGGGAAATGGCCGATCCTGGATTGCCGTTCCGGCTCAAAAACGGGGCGCGCGAAAAAATGGGAGACAGGAGCCCTGATGCGCGCCTAAGGCGAGATCATCGGGCCTGAAGAGCGTTCGGCGGGACGCCGAGCGCGGCGGTCGAGACGACCGCGCTCCCAAACAACCAGTTAGCGGCGAACTAATAGAAAGTGTATAAGACGCAAAGAAGTGGTCGGCGAGGGCGCCGACCGCCACACGCGGGGGCGCGTGTGCTCCCCGGAATATTTTGCGGCCGCCTTAGCGAGGATTTGGGCAGCGGGGCCAACCGAATCACAGTTTGTTCGAAGGAGACATGGGCAGGGAACTTCGCCGCCGCGTCCGGGCCTGCCTGGGCCGGGGTGGGGAGGGCCATCCGGAGGATGAACATTAGCACCGATGATTATGACTATTTTTAGGTTGCATGGGATGATTTTGGGGCTTAGGCTATAGGCGAGAGCAGTCGAAGGCCTCGCAGTTAGACAGTTGAGAAAAAAAGAAATGAAAAGGCATCCACGAATCTCTCCCGCCGAGTGGCAGGTCATGAAGGTTGTTTGGGCCGGGTCGCCGATTTTGGCCCGCGAAGTGATCGCCCGGCTCGCGGCCAGCCGGAAATGGCACGGCAAAACGGTCCGCACGCTCCTGGCGCGGCTGGTGAAAAAGCGCGCGATTGGTTTTCAGAAGGAAGGCCACGCCTGCCTCTACCGCCCGCTGGTCAAACAGGCCGTTTGCGCCCGGGCGGAAACGCAGTCGTTGTTGGACAGGGTCTTCGATGGCGCGCTGGCGCCGATGCTCGCGCATGTCCTCGACGGTCGGAAGATTTCGGATTCCGAAATGCGCGAGCTGAGGCTTTTGTTGGGCGCGAAAAACGGATGATGGCGCATGACAAGAATCTTCACGTCTACGGTGGGGCGGCGCTGTTGCGCCGCCCAACAATTCAGGGCAGAGCGGCAGCTCTGCCCTACCTGGAAGGGGAAGATTTTCGTCCAGCGCCCAACGAGTGATTTGGCGCAAGTTTGAGCTTTAAATCCGGAAGCTTAAGCGATAAACATGAAGGGCATTAACATTTTGAACACTGATGATGAAGAATCCAATTCAGGTTGCGGTCACCGGCGCGGCCGGGGCCATCGGCTATGCCATTCTCTTCCGGCTCGCTTCGGGCGAAGTCTTCGGCCACGACCAACCGCTGGTGCTGCGCCTGGTTGACATCGAGCCGGCGATGTCGGTCTTGGGCGGGGTCATCCTCGAATTGGAGGATTGCGCCTCGCCCGTGTTGCAGAAGGTCATTGCCACGGCCGATCCGGCGGAGGGTTTCCGGGGCGTTAACTGGGCGCTGCTCATCGGCAGCGTGCCGCGCAAGGCGGGCATGGAACGGAGGGATCTGCTGGCCATCAACGGAAAGATTTTCACCGGGCAGGGCCAGGCATTGCAGAAGAACGCGGCCCGGGATGTCCGCATCCTGGTGGTGGGCAATCCTTGCAACACTAACTGCCTGGTCGGCATGAACAGCGCGCCGGAAATCCCGCGGGAGCGCTGGTTCGCCATGACGCGGCTGGACGAAAACCGGGCCAAGGCGCAACTGGCGATCAAGGCGGGAGCGGGCGTCGGCGCGGTTTCCAATCTGGGCGTGTGGGGCAATCACAGCCCCACCATGTTCCCTGATTTTTATCACGCCAAAATCAACGGCCAGGCGGCGACCGAGGTTATCAAGGATGAAAATTGGTTAAAGACGGATTTTGTCGGCACGGTGGGGCAGCGCGGGGCGGCCGTGTTGAACGCGCGCAAACTGAGCAGCGCCGCCAGCGCCGCCAATGCCGCCATTGACACGGTGAAATTCATTATCACTCCCACCCCGGCCGGGGACTGGCACAGCGCCTGTGTTTGTTCGGACGGCAGTTACGGGATTGAAAAGGGCCTGATCTGTTCCTTCCCTGTTCGCAGTGATGGCAAGACATTGCAAATTGTGCCGGGGCTATCGCTCAACGATTTCAGCCGCGCCAAGATCACGGCCAGCGTGGACGAATTGAAGGCGGAGAAAGCCGCCGCGACCGAACTGGGCCTCCTGTAGCCTGCTGTAGCGGCGGTCTGCGACCGCCGCAGATTACAGGAGCTTCCCTGCAACGGTTCTTAACGCGCGGGAGTAGACACGTCAACCAACGGCTCGGCCTGCCGGTGCCGATGCTGTTGACGCCAGTGGATTTACTTGGAACAAGAATATGAAAAAGCACGCCGACCCTGGAATTGACGAGGTGCGCGCCGCCCGCATGGAAATCTCAGGGCGCTACGGTCACAATATTGACCGGATGCTCGCCGACCATATAAAACTACAGGAGCGTTACGCCGACCGCCTGGTCACGCTCGAACAAGCGCAAGGCCGTCGCAAACCATCCCGTCGCGCCACCAAAAAGCACGCCGCTCTCGCCGCTTGATGGTGCTTTTCCAGGACCGTTCACTTTCATCACAATGTTTGACGATGAGAGAAAGCGTCTGCTTAACTCGCTGGACCAAGCGCACGACGCTTTCTATAAAGCCCTGCCGTTTAGCGGACCAAGCGTGTATTTCCACATCAGAAGCCTGGAGGCGGCCCGGGCAAACTTCCGAACTGAAGATCGTGGATAATTTGGTGGTCGGCCTTTTGAGAATCCAACGCGACAAACAAGTCGCGACACCGAGTGGCGGGATCGGCGGGGCTGCTTCGTAAAACGCACCTGCGTGAAGAAGCGCAGCCAGGAAGCGAAGAATGAAGCAGTTCGAGTTCAAGATGGATTGGAGGGAAATTTGGCAACAATGGTTCCATGCGGTCCGAATTGCCCTTCTTGGGCCGGGGTTTCCGGCTCAAAGCCACTGCACGAGGCGGTGCAACACCTGGTCGTTGCATCGCAGCCAGGAAATAAATGAGTCCACCAAACTGTGCCTTGTGAGCAGCGGCACGCCGATCAGCAGGACAAAAGCGTTGCCCAGGAAAATGACCGCCGCGGAAAAAATGTAGCCTTGACTGGTGATGTCGGTCTGGCGGGTCCGCAGGATGTGCCAGGTGAGGGTGAGGTGAAAAGCGTAGGCCGCGCCCAGCAGCAAATGAAACCACGGCACGTAGGCCTGATGCCAGGTCCCAAACAGAATCATGATCACAAAAGCCAGCACGAGCAGCACGGCATAGAGCGGGAAGAAATAAGGCGCCAGCACGACGACAAAATTGCTTTTCGTGCTCACCACATGGCCCCCCTCGGCGCCGGCTTTGAATCTTTTGACGCTCCCGCCGAAAATCCAGGTCCAGACGGCGTGGGTCAATTCATGGCCGAAGACATAGACCCACATCGGCTTGGGCAGGAGGAGGAAGACGACAATCCAGCAAGCCACCCCGGCGAGCATGGGGAGCCAGACCCGGTCCGCGCCGCCGCTCTGGCTCAAGACCAGCCAAACCGCCTTGGCGGTCCCGACGCACACCGGCAGCAGCAAAATCCCAATGAACATTTTCACCCATTTCGGCACGCCCCCAGCATCGGGAATTCCGCCCGCGGAAGCGAGAAAATTTGTCCGCGCCAACGCCGCTCAATTCCCGAACTGGCTTCTTGACACTCTCGCGCCCGTCCGACAACCTGCGGCCAGGATGAGTGCGAAAGAAAAGCTATTTCCATTCGCCGCCGCCGCGTCCATCAAAGAGCGGCGCGAAGGAACCAAAAGGTTATCCACAACTTCAACCACTAATTGACAGGAGGAACGTCATGAAGATTCGTTGCCTATGCCGGCATGTTGGCGCCCTGATTGGAACTGTTTTGTTCGCGGGCTGGCCAGCCGCGGCCGCGGAGGCCGGCCCGGAGCGCGAAGTCCGTTCGCCCGACGGGAAGATCGCCCTGACCATTCACACCGACGCCCCCCTGGGCTACAGCATTACCGTGGACGGCAAGCCGCTGTTGCTGCGGTCCCGCCTTGGGCTGGAACTGGCCGGCAATGTGAACCTGGGCGAGAAACCGGTCGTGCAAAGCGAGGAGCGGAAATCGGCCGACACTCACTGGGAAAACCAGTTTGGCAAGAACCGCGACGCGCGGGATCACTACAATGAGTTGAACCTGACGCTCAAGGAGGGAGACCGCACTTTCGGCGTGGTCGCGCGGGCCTACGACGACGGGGCGGCCTTCCGGCTGGTTCTGCCCAAGCAGCCCGGGATGGATTCCTTTACGGTGACGCGCGACGCCACGGAGTACACGTTCGCGGACGACGACCCGGTCTGGGCGGGCTGGAACAACGCGGAAGGCGCGGCCCGCCCCGAGGGCGGCTTCATCGGCTCGCAGGAATGGCGATACCTGCCCAACAAACTTTCCGGGCTTAATCCCAATTTCAAGCATGGATTGCCATTTCTGGTGCAGACACCCGCCGCCTATGTCGCCATCACCGAATCAGACCTGCTCGACTGGTCCGGCATGTGGCTGGCGCCCAAGGCGGCCATGAAATGCACGCTGGAGACGCAACTCGCTCCGCCGATTCCGGCGCGGCCCTGGGTGAACGGCGCGCCGGCGGCGAACGGGGCGGCCGTGAGTACTGCGGCAGCGCCGACAGGCGAGGTTCAGAAGGGATTGGTTGTCGCTCAGACGCCTCACAATTCACCCTGGCGGACGTTCATCATTGGCCGGCAGCCTGCCGACCTGATTTCGAGCGACCTGGTGTTGAACCTGGCCACGCCGAGCAAGCTGGCCGACATCTCTTGGATCAAGCCGGGAATGTCGTCCTGGGGCACCTGGTGGCCCAATGTGGGGAAAAACGACCTTGCCACCCTCAAGGAATACATCCAGCTCGCCGCCGACATGGGCTGGCCATATCAATTGTCGGAAATCGGCGACAAATCCATTGTCCCTGACTTGGTGGCCTACGGCAAGGAACGGGGCGTGAAAATTTGGTTGTGGTATCACTTCAATGATTTCGTTGACAGTAATGTCTACAAGCGGGACTTCCCCATAATTGCCAAATGGGGCATTGTGGGACTGAAGATTGACTTCATTGACCGCGATGACCAATGGGCCGTCAAGTGGTACGAAGACGTGGCCAAAACCGCGGCCGAGAACCACCTGCTGATAGACTTCCACGGCGCGTTCAAGCCGACCGGACTGAACCGCACCTGGCCCAATCAGATCACGCGCGAGGGCATCCAGGGCAACGAATACAACAAGTGGAGCACCAAGGAAACGCCCGAACACAGGGCCACCCTGCCCTTCACGCGCGTGCTGGCCGGCGGGGGCGACTACACGCCGGGCGGGTTCGCCAACAGGCAGCCAGCGCAATTCCGGACCGCTCAGAAGCCCACCCAGGTGCAAGCGACGCGCGCCGGCGAACTGGCCATGTTCATCCTTATTGAAAGCCCGTTCACCGTCGCCTGCGATTCTCCCGCCGACTACAAGGATGAACAGGGCAAGTACCTGCTGGGAATGGACTTCCTCAAGGGCCTGCCGACGGTCTGGGACGAGACCCGCGGTCTGGCCGGTGAAGTGGGGCAATTTGTGGTCGAGGCGCGGCGCAATGGGAAGAACTGGTATCTGGCGGCGATCAGCGACCGCAACGGCCGCGAATTGCCGGTGCCGCTCAATTTTTTGGGCGCGGGCAATTGGAAAGTCACTTTGTGGGAAGACGCACCTGACGCCGGCCAGAACGCCGAGCACCTGGTCAAGAACGAAAAAACCGTGCGCGCGTCCGACACGCTGCAATTGAAGTTGGCGCCCTCGGGTGGAATGGTCGCGCTCTTCTCGCCCGGCGAATAAGACGGCCAGTTTTTGTAAAACGGCTGATTCTTCCTGTCCCAAACTTTTTTCTCGACATTTCTGACCGCGCCGCTAAAATGAATACACCCGCATTGCCAGATGTAAATGCGGGTGTATTTTTTTTCGGAGCGCTCATCCTGCGCCTTTCACGCCCGGATGGAAACGCCCAACGTGCCAATTTTTGCGGTCCCCAAACTCTTGTCCAAAAACTTTTATCTCGACACGAGCGGCCAAGCCGACTAAAATGAACACACCCACATTGCAAGGGTTCAGTATGTGTTTAGGGGGGAGGAGACAGGTCGGTGAATAGTTGAATTTTTCGACTGGCTTGCAAACAGGCTGCTCATTAGGGTTGTGGCCTGTTTGTCCGCCAACGGTTGCATGGACAGTGGGCAAGCCAAGAGGATTTCGCCCGGCTGGAGGGTTTAATGGCCGCGCACCCGGAGTGGAGCCGACGCCGACTTTCGGTCGAAGCGGCCTCCCTTTGGAACTGGCGCACGGCCACGGGCCAACTGCGGGACAGGGCCGTGCGCCATGCTCTCAACCAGTTGCACGAGCGCGGCCTCCTTGCGTTGCCGGCCCGCCAAAAGCGAGGGGGCCAGAGGTCGCGTCCGCTTTGGCCTCCGGAGCAGTCGCCTCCCCGCTAAACACATACATCTTGCAATGTGGGTGTGTTCATTTTATTGCACCCAACCCGCATCTTTCACACTCCGATGGAACCGCCAGCCGTGCGCCCTGCAAGGGCGCGCCGAGCAGGGGCGCCGAGCAGGGGCGCAACGGCGTAAGAGCGCGCGGCATAAGGGTGCGCGGCGTAAGCGGGGCCTGCCAGCCCGCACCGCTGCTCCAGCAGGCCGCTTCACCCAAACGGCGTTGCCGCCTGCCCTCACCCGGCTTTTGGAGGCGTGAATGGGGAGATCACTTTGGCATTCCATCGGCGCGAAACCCGCCCGGCGGAAGAGTCTCTCCGGACGCCAGACGAAACGGCGCGATGCCAAAGTTGACGGTGATGGTGACGCCATTGGCAAAGGCCGTTTGCTGGACGTTTCGATCCGCGCTCAGGATACGATGGTCCGTCATCTCGGAGTAACCGGCGGCGCGAACATAAGGGCAGGTGTTGGTGTAACTCCGCACGAACCTGGCTTTCTGGGTTTCCCAGAGCTTTCGGTCAAACATGAACATGGGCGGTGTGCCGTAAAGGACATTGAAAAGGTCCCGCTTGTCCCACAGCGCCGGCAATTTGTTGTTGTAGTCGCCCCAATACCACTGGGCCACCACGCAATCGTGATAGACCAGTTCCCAGAGGGGCAAACGATACCCCTGGCCAAGCTGGAATTTAGCGACCCGTTCGGGCGGGTCATCCCAAATGCGTTGCATGTCCCGTCCGGCGTCGGGCACGCGATACGGGCCAAGGCTGAGCATTCCCTCGAAATAATCCACCAACGGCACCGCCGCATCGTGCCCGGTTTCACTGCCAGTGACCAATTTACAGTCGCGCGAGACGTAATCCAGCAGCTTCATCTTCCATTCCCGGCTCTCGGTCCGGGTCATCGGGTGACGAGGATCGTAGCATTCGTTCCACGGAGACGCGGTGGTGGTGTCAATGAAGCGGCATAAATAAGGATGCGAGGCGAGGTCCGCCGGGATGCGCCCGCGGGCATAGTCAAGCGCACGGCTGTCGCAGAGAACACCGCAATCGTACATTTGGCCGTTGGTGCCCTTGACCGCCCAACCGCGCCGCCAGTCCCCGTTGGCCTGGCGAATAATGTCATTCGGCCACCCGGCGGTCGTCCAGTCCGGATGAATTCCGCCAAGAAACGGGAAGTTGGACGGATTCATCGTGTCCTGGTAAATGTCGTAGCGGCTGGTGAGCACTTTCATGCCGTTTAATTTATCGAGCGCGTCCGCCGAACCGCCGCGGCTCCAGAGGATGCGCTCCATGCCGGCGGCCCGCATCTGTGTGGCCAGTTGCACCGGGTCGGCGTCCCAGTTCCAGACGTTGACTGCGCCGACCAGAAGGTCCACGTTGGGATTTTCGCCGCGCTTTTCCGCCAGTGTTTTCAGGAGGCCCTTTTGCCGGGCATATTCCCGGTATCGTTTGGCGATGGCCACATGCCCGCCGCCCTCAAAGAAAACATACCGCAGCCTTCGCTCGTAGCCGAACTGCCCTTTCTGCGTGTCCCACTCCGGCGCAACGGCCAGGCGGTCCTCCAGGCGCACCAGATGGATGGCGGCATCGTCGGGCGTCTCGATGATAACACCGTGTCCCTGCCGGTCATCGGTCACACCCCAGAAAGCCATGCAAATCCCATGCCCGCCATAGGCAATCAAACGAAAGTTCTCAATGGATTTATCTTCGACGGGAAAGGAAATCCCCTCGTTCATCGGCACCACCAACCGGTCTGATGGCTCAGTCATAAAGGGATACGGATAACGCACTGGCCCGGACAGGGCGCCCTCCCCAATAAGGCTGAAAGTGAACTCCGGCTTGGCCGCCTCGAGCGCAATTCGCGCTTTCAGGACCAAACCCGGCCGGACGAGGCGCAGCCCCAAGTCAATTGCGTTGGATTCCGCGCGCGCTTCTGTGACAGCGACTTCCGCCCCGCCGGCCCGCTGGGTGCAGAGACGCCCCGTGCGCCGGTCGAGCACTGAGAGCGTGGCGTTGGATGTGTTGACGCTCACCACCAAGGCCACGTTCGTCAGCGCCAGTTGGCTGTCGAGCGCGACGGCGTGCGGACACGCCAAAAGGAGGATGATGGTCCCCAATACGATTGTGTTCCGAAAGGCGGTCATGATGCGGTCTTTCTAGCCTGACAGGGATGATGGGGGATTAGAGGCCGGGAGGCAAGTCGCTCGGAGGCGCATGACAAGAATCTGCACCCGCCGCTCGGCCGCTCGAAAAGGCCGAATTTGCCGCTTGACACCCTCCTGGCCGTCCGGCAACATGGCGCCACACTGAGTGCGAACGAAAAGAAATTCTTCCTTTCCCGCCGGGGCCAATAAACGGAGGCGCGGCAAGAAGGAAATTCCGATCAGTTATCAGTATAATCGAAAAAGGGGCTTTTAACCTTAAACCTATTATCAGGAGCTATTGCATGTCAAAAATCAAGCGTATCAATGCACCCTGCCGCCGGAGGCGCGGCTTTTCAAGGATGGCCTGGATCGGCTTTGCCTGTCTGGCCTTCGGGTCCCTGAGTTACGGACAGCAGAAATTTTCCGACGCGCACGGCCGCCTCAGCGTGAAAGGAAACAAGATCGTTGATAAAAACGGCGTTCCCACCACGTTGCATGGAATGTCCCTCTACTGCTGGAACCAGGATGGTTGGAAGTACTTCAACACCGAGGCCATCAACCACTTCGCCCAGGACTGGAAATGCACCGTGATTCGAATCGCCATCCGGCCCCAGGATTACCGGAGCAACCCCACCAACGAAATCAACAAGGTCAAGACCGTCATGGATGCTTGCGTTGCCAATGGAATCTATGGCGTCATTGACTGGCATTCGATGCAGAGCGCTCAAAACGGTCTCGCCGCCTCCCAGGAGTTCTTCTCCACCCTGGCGACGATGTACGGAAAGACTCCCAATATCATGTATGAACCGTGGAACGAGCCGGTGCAGGAATCCTGGACGAACATCATCAAGCCCTACCATGAGGCGGTCATCACCAAGATACGCGCCATTGACCCGGACAGCATCATCATCTGCGGCAGCCGGCACTGGGACCAGGAATGCGACGAAGCCTCCCAGAATCCCATCACCATTTCATCCAACATCGCCTATTCCATCCACTTTTACGCGGCGAGCCATCGGCAGCCGCTTCGCGACAACGGGGCGCGCGCGCTGAAAAACGGCGTCGCTCTTTTCTCCACCGAATACGGCGCCAGCACCTCCTCCGGCGGCGGCAGAATTGACCCCGAGGAAACGCAATTATGGTATAATTGGCTGGATGAGAATAATGTCGGCTCCGCCAACTGGTCAGCGTCTTCCGTCGGCGAATCGTCCGCCGCCTTTGTGGTCGGCGCCAGCGCCACGGGTCCCTGGACCGATGCCGATCTTAAACCCTCCGGCCTGTTGGTCAGGAATTATATCATCAGCAAATACGCGCCTCCGAAGTAAAAGCCCGGCGCGGCTGGAAGCAAATCACTGGATAGTCTGCAAGAGCTTCGACGGCTGGCTGATGTTGATTCTGCGCCAGCCATTCGACCAAGCTCGGGGAGGCTATTCGAAATTGAGGAAACCGGCGACACTCTCCGCATCAAGCGCCAGTTAGTGTGGTGATCTTTCGGACAATATAACGGCGGCTATTTGTGCCGGCGGCGTTTGACGGCGAGCTGGGCCATGGAGTTGGCCAGGGCGGCGTGGACGGTGGCGGTTTCTTCGTCATCTATTTGTTCGGCCAAACGGGCTTCGGCGCGCCGCCGGGCCTCTTCCGCTTTGGCTTCGTCAATTTGATCGGACGGGATTGCCATGTCGGTCAGCACGGCCACATGGTCGTTGGTGACTTCCACAAAGCCGTCGCCCACCGCCAGGTAGATGTCCCGGCCTTCCTGGCGGACGACGAGTTCGCCGGGGACGAGCTGCGTCATGAGCGGGACATGCTGGGGATAGACGCCCATTTCGCCTTCCACCGCGGGCAGCGTGACCATTTCGACGTCGCCGGAAAAAGTGACGGCGTCGGGGGTGACGATGTCCAGTTTTAAGGTGGCAGGCATGGGGGTCAGCCCTCGGCGATTTCCTCGATGCCGCCCTTCATATAGAAGTTCTGCTCGCCGACGGCGTCATGTTTGCCCTCGAGGATTTCCTTGAAGCCGCGCACAGTTTCGGCCACGGGCACCTGCTTGCCGGGACGGCCGGTGAAGACTTCCGCGACGGTGAAGGGCTGGCTGAGGAAGCGCTGGATCTTGCGGGCGCGGGCCACGGTGGTTTTGTCCTCGGGCGAAAGCTCGTCCAGGCCGAGGATGGCGATGATGTCCTGCAAATCCTTGTAGCGTTGCAGGACGCGCTGCACGCCGCGGGCCGCGTCGTAATGTTCCTGGCCGACGATTTCCGGGGTGAGCGCGCGCGAGGTGGAAGCCAGCGGGTCCACCGCCGGAAAAATGCCCAATTCGGCGATGGAACGCTCCAGGACGATGGTGGCGTCCAGGTGGGCGAACGTGGTGGCGGGGGCCGGGTCCGTCAAATCGTCGGCCGGGACATAGACGGCCTGAAAGGAGGTGATGGAACCTTTTTTGGTGGAAGTGATGCGTTCCTGCAAGTCGCCCATTTCGGCGGCGAGGGTCGGCTGGTAGCCGACGGCGCTGGGGGTGCGGCCCAGCAGGGCGGACACTTCGGAACCGGCCTGGGAGAAGCGGAAGATGTTGTCAATAAAGAGCAGCACGTCCTGGTTCTTCTCGTCGCGGAAGTATTCCGTGACGGCCAGACCGGAAAGGGCCACGCGCAGACGCGCCCCGGGCGGCTCGTTCATCTGGCCATAAACCAGGGCGATTTTGGATTTGCCCAGGTCTTGTTGGTTGATGACGCCAGCCTCGGACATTTCATGGTAGAGATCGTTGCCTTCGCGGGTGCGTTCGCCCACGCCGGCAAAAACCGAATAGCCGCCGTGCAGCTTGGCGATGTTGTTGATCAGTTCCATGATGACGACGGTCTTGCCCACGCCCGCCCCGCCGAAGGCCCCCACTTTGCCGCCTTTGAGGAAGGGGCAGATCAGGTCAATCACTTTGATGCCGGTGGTCAGCACCTGGGGCGAGGGGGATTGGTCCACCAGGGGAGGAGCCGGACGATGAATGGGATAGCGTTTCTCCGTGACGACCGGGCCGCGTTCGTCCACGGGGTCGCCCACGACGTTGAAGATGCGGCCCATGATGGCCTCGCCCACCGGCATGGAAATGACCGCGCCGGTGTCGGCGACTTCGTAGCCGCGCTTCAGGCCCTCGGTCGAGCCCATGCAGACGGTGCGGACCCAGTTGTCGCCGAGGTGCTGCTCGACTTCGAGGGTTTGCTTGGTTTTGCCCTGGCCCGGAACGTCGAATTCGACGGTGAGGGCGTGGTAGATGTCAGGCAGGTCTCCCGGAAATTCGACGTCCACGACGGGGCCGATGACTTGGACAATTTTGCCTTTATTCATTTTATGCTTCAGTACAATGCCGCTGAAAGAGGTGTGACTTTATGGGGCGGAGTGGATCGTGTCAAGAGTGCGATTTGGGAATTGGCACGGCCGGCTCATGAAGGGAAACCTCCGGCATGTTCTCCCTCTCCTCCACACACTTGTGGAGGAGAGGGTCGGGGAGAGGAGGTTTTCGCCAACTCATCCGGTCCTTCATGAGCCAGCCGTGGGGAATTGGAGAGGTGGGATTTTTGACTTTAAACTCTATGACCGAGAGTGCATTATATGCGCATGGAAGCGCTTGAGCAGTTGGACGAAATCCTGAGTTGCCGCCTCGACGTTGGACGCAGAACGGTCAAACCATGCACCGTGGTCATCTTCGGCGCCAGCGGCGATCTGACCGCGCGCAAACTCATCCCGGCCCTTTTCCATCTTTGCGCGGAGGGGCAATTGCCCGACCCGTTTCGCATCGTCGGCTTTGCCCGCCGCCCGAAGACCAGCGAAGCCTGGCGGGCGGAATTGCGCGAGGATTTCCAGAAATTCTCCCGCCCCAAGGAATTTGACGCCGCCCAATGGGACGCCTTCGCGCCCCATCTGTGCTATTGCACGGGCGAGTTTGGCGACGCCGCGGCCTACCAGAAGCTGCGCGCGCAACTGGACGGATTGGACAACGAACTGTTGCGCCGCAATCTGGTTTTTTACCTAGCCACCTCCCCCAGCCAGTTTGCCGAAATCGCCGAACATCTGCACGAGGCCGGACTGCTGGAGCGCAGCGCCGAGGGGCGCGACGGCCCGCGCCTGGTGGTGGAAAAACCGTTTGGTCACGACTTGGCGTCGGCGGAAAAGTTGAACCACGATTTGACGCGCTTCGCCTGCGAAAAACAGATTTACCGCATTGATCATTATCTGGGAAAAGAGACGGTGCAGAACATTTTGATGTTCCGTTTTTCCAATTCCGTTTTCGAGCAGCTTTGGACCCGCCAGTCGGTGGAGCAGGTGCAAATCACCGTGAGCGAGAAACTGGGAGTGGGCGGCCGCGGAGAATACTACGAAGAAGCCGGGGCGCTGCGCGACATGGTGCAGAACCACCTCCTCCAGGTGCTCGCCCTGGTGGCCATGGAACCGCCCGTCAGCCTGGAAGCCGAAGCCGTGCGCGACGAAAAGGTGAAGCTGCTCAAATCCATCCGTCCTTTCGAGTTGGGACAGATGGCCGTGTCGGCCGTGCGCGGCCAGTATGCCGCCGGGGAGATTGACGGGGTAAAAGTCCCCGGCTACCGCCAGGAACCCAGGGTCAAACCGGATTCCAATACGGAAACCTTCGTGGCCCTGCGGTTGCTGGTGGACAATTGGCGCTGGTCCGGCGTGCCCTTCTACCTGCGCACCGGCAAGCGGCTGCCCTCCAGTTCCAGCGAGGTGCGCATCCAATTCCGTCCCACCCCGCACGTGCTTTTCGCCGCCCAATGCGGCGAGAAGCTCGATGCCAACTCCCTCACCCTCCGCCTCCAGCCCAATGAGGGGATCAATCTCCGGTTCAACGGCAAGGCTCCCGGCACGAACATGGAAATCCGCCCCGTGCGGATGGCGTTTGATTATCAGGCCGAATTCGGCGCCTACACCCCGGAAGCCTACCAGCGGCTGCTGCTCGAAGTCATCGCCAATGATTCGACGCTCTTCATCCGCCGGGACGAGGTTGAGACGGCCTGGAGCATCGTGGACCCCATCCGCCAGGCCTGGGCGGGTCGGCCTTTGGACGACACCGCTTTTTACCCGGCCGGCAAATGGGGCCCGGCAGCCGCCGACGAACTGCTGGCCCGGCACAACCACAAGTGGCGGATGACATCCGACATTGCGCTCAAATCCGAATATGAAAGACCTTGATGTCACCCACTTTTCCAGCAGCGTCGAACTGGCCGAAACGGCCGCCAAAGACTGGCTGAATATGATCCCCGGCTTCCCTTCCGTGTTTATGGTGGCGATTCCCGGCGGGCGCATTGCCAGCGCTTTCTTTGACGCCGTGACCGAACACGCCGTCGCCACCGACGTGTCCTTCCAGCATGTCCATTTCTTCTGGTCCGATGAACGCTGCGTTCCGCCGGTCCATCCCGACAGCAATTTCCGCGTCGCCGACGAGGAGTTGCTTGGCCCCCTCGGCATTTCACGCGATAGAATCCACCGGATCAAAGGCGAATTGAAGCCGGCCGACGCCGTGACCGAAGCCAACAGCGCCATCAGCCTGCTGGCCCCTCCGAACAGCGCCGGCCAGCCCGTGCTGGACCTGGTCCTGCTGGGCATGGGCGAAGACGGGCACGTCGCCTCCCTCTTTCCCAACGCGCCGGCCTCGGTCGTCGAATGCGAAACGCCTTATCTGGCCGTGCGCAGTTCCAGCAAGCCGCCGCCCTTGCGCATCAGCTTGAGCTACGCCGCCATCGCCGCCGCCAGGGAGGCCTGGCTTCTGATTTCCGGGGCGGGCAAGGAAGAAGCATTGCGCGAATCCCTGCGCCCCGATGCCAAGACCCCGTTGGCGCGCATCCTGCGATTGCGCGGCCGCACCCGGATCTTTACCGACATCGCCACCGGCACAAATGCTAAAGGATAAATGCTAAATGCTAAAAAAAGAACGGTGAAACGCAGCAACCGGCTACAACTCCAATCGCTGCTCTCTGCCGCTTGAAACCATGATGACATTGCGTCAACTCGCCGCCGAACCATCCGTGTTGCCGACGCGGACGACGTGGTATCTGACCGATCTGGCCGAAGCGCGCGGAAAACAAGAATGGTTCACCCGTCAGTCACCGCAAACGCTCAAGGTGCTGCGCGAGCACGCCCTGATTGAAAGCGCTATTTCATCCAACCGCATCGAAGGTGTGGAAGTGGACAAGTCCCGCGTCGCTACGCTCATTTTCGGCAAACCCGCCTTGCGCGACCGGGACGAGGAGGAAGTGCGTGGTTATCGGGACGCCTTGAAACTCATCCACGAATCCGCCGCAAAACTGCCCATCACTGAAACCACCATCAAGCGGCTCCACAAACTCTGCCGGGGCCAAGTCTGGGATGCCGGTCGTTACAAAGAAAAAGACGTGGACATTATCCAGACCTATGCCGATGGCCGGAGTCGCATCCGCTTCAAATCCGTTCCGGCAAAACAAACCCCCCGGGTGATGGCGGAAATGGTTGAGCTGTGGGAGCGTGGCTGGCGCGAGAAGTGGGTTCCTCCACTCGTCCTGACGGCGGCGTTGAATCTGGATCTTCTCTGCATCCACCCCTTCCGCGACGGCAACGGCCGCGTCTCGCGTCTGCTCTTTCTGCTGGCGTGCTATCATTGCGGCATCGAAGCTGGACGCTACATCAGCCTGGAGCGCCTCATCGAGGAGAACAAGGAACGGTATTACGAAGTCCTGGAACAGAGTTCCCACCGCTGGCATGAAGGCAAACACGATCCCTGGCCGGCGATAAATTTTCTGCTCTTCACCCTCATGCAAGCCTGCAAGGAATTTGAGCAGCGCGTTGGCCGGCTCAAATCGCCGCGCGGCGCAAAAACCGAACTGGTCAGGCATGCCATCGAAAACCTTGCCGGCGAATTCGGCTTGACCGACCTGGAAAGGCTTTGCCCCGGCGTCAGCCGCGACACGATTCGACTTTTGTTGCGCGACCTGAAGGCTGCCGGCCGCGTCGAATGTCTCGGCCGCGGGCCGGGTGCCAAATGGCGAAAGAGGGTATTACCCTTGAAAGAGGGTAATAAAAAGGGTAATAACGGAACCGCCCAAGGTCGAAAGCCAAAGGCTAAAATGAAATGAGCAAATCCCCAACATGAACGAAATCATCGGCAAATTCGGCGGCGCAGACCAACTCCGCAACGCCGTCAACCAACTGCAAACGCTGCTGTATGCCGTCTGAAACCCCTCAAGAATTTCCAACCCCATCAGGAGTCGCGCCGAACATTTCGCACTCGCTAAATCCTGCCGGGAGCCGCACGCAAGATGTCCAACCCTCGGGCGTTCCACCAATCTTTTTGGACAACGAAAGCATTAACTCTGCTAACGTTTCGCTACAAGATGCTTCTGCGCCTGTAATCGAGGTGGAACATCAAACGACAGCGGACAGTGTCGTAAGTTCCGTCTTGACGGCGTTGAACGGCTATGCTGGAAACGGAAAAACTGATGATGAGGATCATCTTTTTCATGAACACGGTCTTTTAGTTAGTTCACGCCGCCGCAACGGAGACTTACGCGAAGTTTGTGGTTTATGGGCGGAGCGAATTGCTCCACTGGTGGAGGCGCGTGAGCGTCAACTTGGCAAGCCTATACATAAAGGGGCGCCTCTTTACAACACCGGGCTCGCATTCTTTCTGGCAGGTGATTTCGATTCCGCGATGCGTTATTTTGCGCAGGCTGACCACGAGGACGTGCAGAACAAAGGCGCACATGAATTCAGGTTAGTGGCAGGAGATCACCCGCTATCCAGAGAAATCATTATTGATCCGATCATGCAATCTCTCAGCGCATTTTGGGTAGCGGATTACGCCAAGATTTGCGGATGCAATTTTGACGGTCAGGAGTTGATCAATTTGCTCTTGGCACTTGCGTATCGTCCATCGGACTGCCTACAAGCCGTCGTCGCGCTTCATCGAATAAGAGCTTGTCTAGATGGCCCACAAAACCAGGCCACACTCGTCATTCGCTTCAGAGCTTTGGCTGACTTGCTGCACCTCATCGAGAGCTTTCTGAGGCAATTTCAGCAAGTCAAAGGACAGCTCCGTGCCCATGTCGCATTTTTGCTCCAGGCAAACCGACGCTCCGAGACTGCTTACAAAGGATTCGGGACTGCCCTGGGCCATTGGACCAAAACAACGGGGAACGACGGAGACTCTCCGAGCGCGCTCGATTGGATATCTTCCGAAACCTCGAATCGTTTGGTGGTAGCACCCGACAGCGGAACGGCAGCAGGCATAGTAGCGTTCTTCTGTCACAAATACAGAAACTCATTGCTTCATGTCAATGAAGAGGCGTTGATTGTCTTTAATAATCAAGAAGATTGCCTGGCTGCCGCAGGTTATGTTTTATCTATGCTCAGAATATGCCTGTACGCCAAGGACGGCACATTTGGAAAACTTTAACGCAGAAAATGTCCACTCAAGCCACCACTGCCCAATCACTCGGCGCCATCATCAAATCCGCGCGGGACATCATGCGCAAGGACAAGGGGCTGAATGGCGACCTGGACCGGCTGCCGATGCTGACTTGGATTATGTTCCTCAAATTTCTGGATGATCTGGAGATTCAGCGGCAGGGGGAGGCGAGGCTGGCGGCGAAGAAATTCAAGGCGGCTGTTGAACCGCCTTACCGCTGGCGGGACTGGGCAGCCCAGCCGGACGGAATCACCGGGGATGAATTGCTGGCCTTCATCAACAACGAGGAAATTACTTTACCCAATGGCAGGAAGGGGGTTCCTCGACCGTTCAGTGGATTGCGTCGGCTTCGCTCGCCCAGGGTCAAGTGCCCAGAACACGCAAGGAGCGGCGCAGGAACAGAATATCCGTGAAATCCGCGAAATCCGTGGTCCACTCTTTCTTTATGGAACATGAAGGGGAACATCACCGGCTTGGAAGTGGCGTTGCTCCTCAACTTCAAGGAATCAAAACCGGCCTGGAAGCAGGTGGTGTGCGGCCCACCAGAGTAAGGGCCAGGTGAAGGACCGCGGATTTCAGGATGGCACGGATGAAGAAGGAAATGAACGAGAACTGCTTTCGGCGGCGGCATTCCACTGATAATGTCGAAGAACGAAGGGGGAAGAAGAGAAGGGCATACAGGGCAATTTTCCGGGAGACCGGCAGACTTCCGAGACCGCATTGCTTTTTTTGCAGTTGATTATGCGGAAGTTGCGGAAGCGGCGCCCTGTAGCGGCGGTCTATGACCGTCGCTCGAACGAAGGCGAAGAAATGGGACGGTCTAAGGAAGGCGAAGAAGTGCGACGGTCGCAGACCGCCGCTACAAGTTTTGTCCGGGCGGGTGTGGTTGTGCCCAATGGCGGGTTGTTTGGCGATAGGGTGTGCCCGCGGCTGAGGCGCAACCGAGGGAATTGGACCGCGGATTTCACGGATTTCACGGATTGAGAATTCCCCATCATGGACCCGCCTGAAAAGAAGCTACACAGAAGCAAACGAAGGCAACGAAGTGGAGTTCTTCCTTCGTTTCCTTCGTTGCCTTCTGTTCAGAAATCCGTGCCATCCGTGCCATCCGCGGTGAAAACCTTCGCGAAACGGATTTCGCGGTTCAAAGGGTTTCTTTCCTCAAACGATCCACGCGACAGCGGGACGCTGCCAGAACCCGCAGGCGGGACGCCTACGCTACGCCCACAATTATTGTGGAATGGGAGCGGATTAAGGAAGAAGGGGGGCGCCTGTTTCCCGAAACTCTGTGGAGTGCGGCGGCTTGCCGCCGCTCTTGAAAGCGGGAGCAAGCTCCCGCACTCCAAAATCCACTGAAAATTGTCGAATGCGGCATCGGCAAATGGAAACGGGGGGGGTGGGTGGTTAAAAAAAGACAGGGTGGCAAAAATGGCGCAATGGAG
>Ga0326728_10002103_pt1 | contig 67541 bp, 57 predicted proteins | sample MB3enrmetagenome_FD_207602 | JGI IMG/M metagenome (GOLD analysis project Ga0326728, IMG submission 207602) | Lab enriched peat soil microbial communities from McLean, Ithaca, NY, United States - MB31MN | ecosystem: Environmental > Terrestrial > Soil > Wetlands > Peat | place: USA: New York... | reverse complement strand
CATGCGGTCAACACGGCGAACATCATAACAAGATAGCGATTCATCGACTGACTCCTCACGGGTCTAGAACTGCTTCGACAAGGCGAGCGCGCTCGGCAATTGATCCCCTCCGAAGACTGAACCTCGCACTGCGAATCTGGCGCCCCGCTGTCGCGGGTGCTCAAGCTCGGCGGGGAAGGGGGCGCCAGACGAAATCGCGGGTGAATTCGACGCGCAACCGGTCCTGAAATCCGCTCAGACTCAGAAGAGCTCGCGTCCATCGTCGATGGGAGGCGAGGTGGAGAGCTTTCTTGGCGGTCCGCGCTCCACCTTGCCTACTACGGGGCTCACACCTGGACGTGGTAGCGGGGTGTCTGGCGAACTGGTCGGTAACTCGGGCGCGGCGGGAACCCGTTCAGCCGGCGGCTCCAAGCCCCACTCTGCATCTCGTGCTGAACCGGCGGTCTCGACGGAGACGGTTCCCGACAACTTCATCATCACGACTGGAGGCGGACCAGCCCTGCGCTTCGCGCTCGTACGGAGCACGCCGACTTCCCGGACACCTACCGCAACCAGAAAGGTGACCACACTTACGCCGGATGCCACTGCCAACCGCATCGCCCAAGTGGCCTTCGGTCGCCCACCGAGCTCCGATTCCGGTCGACAGTCCTCAGGTGAACCAACGCGCACCCGAACCGGAGAAGTCACCGCCGTCGTCTCAACGGCCGTCACCGCGTCGCCGCTCGCGCAGCTACACGCTTCTTCCGAACCGACACTCGAAGTATATCCAATCCCCGAGCTGAGATCCGTTAGCTGCATAAACTCATCGATTCCGGTTGGGGAGTCCCCGGCGTTCGCGATCGGTTCCGGAACCGAGGGCACCCCCGTTTGATAGGCCGCAAGGGATGCCAGGGTCGGTGCGGTTATGCACCAGTCCGTCCGACCAATCTCGGAGCGGCACTCTGCTGCGCTCAGCCCCTGCACCGCATCGGCAAATTGTAGAATGCTCGGCCAGCGGTCGCGCGGATCCTTGGCCATGGCGACATCAATAGCGTCGCTCACCAACTTCGGGACCCAGGAGCAGACCTCAATGAGGGGCATCGGCGCCTTCTCCACGTGCATCTGCGCCAGCGCGCCGACGTCGTGGCTGTCGATATCCCACGGAGCGCGTCCGGAAAGCATCTCATAGAGTACAACGGCAAGCGCGTATTGATCGGTCTGCTCACAAACGCCGTCGCCTCGGATTTGCTCGGGCGCCATGTACCTGGGGGTGCCCATCGTCACCATTCGGCGGAGTCCCGGTTCCCCCGCAAGTCCCAGGTCGAGGAGCTTGACTGTTCCGAGGCCGGGCACCCCTTCCACTTCGTGGATGAATATGTTTTCGGGCTTGACGTCCCGATGGACAACCGGCTCCGGTCGATGCGAGTGCAGCCGATGCAGTGCGTCGCATAGGCCCAGCGCGATCTCGTGGGCGTTTGCGGGATTGATCCGATTCTCACTTCGGTGCGCAGCCGTCATTACTGCTCGAAGCGTTCGGCCGCGAAGTCTCTCCATCACCATGAAGGGCAACCCGCTTCCGAGACGACCGCAATCGATGACGCCTACGATGTGAGGGTGCTTGAGTGAAGTGTAGAGTTTCGCTTCCTCGAGAAAGCGCACGCCGAGTTCCGAGCGTGAAGCCCATTGGAGATGTGGAACCTTCATCGCTCCCTTGATCCCTGCGGGCTGTTTGACGACTGCGAGCACAACAGCCGTACCCCCTCGTCCGAGAATCCCTTCGAGCAGCCAGTCTGTACCTCCTACGGGCTTACCAATGGCGAGCTCGAGCGAATCAAAACCTCGATCGCTTCCATTCTGGGTCGATCTCTCGAACGCGCGACGCTCGCCAACCATGGCTCCTCCGCACTTCGTTACGGTTCTGTGCCTCAATCGACGCCACTCCGACGACAGTTGCGCGACTACTCGCTTTGTTGCCCTGGCGTATTGTCGTGTTCGACACGCGCTTAGCTCGCGAGTGACTTAAGAATATCAATCGGTGAGTTCGCTCACATTCCTCTTCGCTCGTCTGCATTTCTCACTGCGTTTCGGTCCTAGATGTTGTTCGCGAGCCTGGCCGGTCACGCAACGCATCGAGCGACGCAGATCCTGACTCGACCATGCGTCGCACACATGGACGAGATCGCATCTGCCACCGGCGCCATGGTCAAGCGGCCATTCATCGGACGACTCCTCGGGACGTCGGAAGTGATTGGGCGAGGCGAGCGCCTCTGAGCCTCGATTCGCTAACCGGTCCCGGTCGGGCAATTCGACTTGCTCGGCGTCGGTTTCGCGGCCCCGCCACTTCAGTGCCCATCGCCGCATGCGTGCGTGCGGGATCGCAGTGCAGAACCACCACTGGGACCGTCTCCGATTCAGAAGAGCTCTCAGGCATCGTCGACGGGTGGAGCGGTGGCCTTGTCTGTGCCCGTCGCCGCTCGATGCCTCGCGTCGTCGCGTTCGGAATAGGACCTGATACCCAGATCGAGATCGACCTGCCCGCCGGATCGGGTTCCGCCAGCGCCGCCGTGACTGACCGGTCCGAAACCGACTCAAGTGGTGACACCGAATCTGCGGACTCAACTGGAGCAGCTCCCATCGACTGCGCCGCTGTGGCGGGCCCGAGATCCATCTTGTGCTGGGTCCGTCTCCCGAGCACGCCGACCTCCCCGACGCCCGCGCCTACCGCCATCGTGACCGGACCGGTGTCAGTCTTTACTGCCGATCGGCGAACTCGGATGCACTTCAGTTCCGCGTCGAGGTCCAGGTCCAGCCCACGACCTTCAGGTAACTCGACGCGCACCAGACTGGGCACGATCTCGGCGATCGTCTCATTGGCTGTCGCGGCGTCGGCGCAGGACCCGCGTGAAGATTCGTCATCGATGACGTTCGACGTGTGCGCCATGCTTGCGCCGATCGTAGTTTTCTGCATAAACGGTTCGCCAAAGCCGCGAGCAAGTTCGCTCTTCCGGTCCGTCGCTGATTCCGGACGTGCCTCCGGTCGATGGACTGCGCGGGATACCCGAGTTGGCGAGGTGATGCACCTCTCGGTCAGTCCGTCCTTGGTACGGCAGTCTTCGGCTTTCAGCCCCTCAGTCGTGTCGGCGGACAGCGACATGGGTCTTACCCGCACCTGCGCAAACATGTCCGCGTCACGGCTGTCAATGTCCTGGGCATCGCGGCCGCCAACTGTCTCATCGAGCACATCGGCGACCACGGTCTGCTGTATCTGGTCGCAGACTCCGCAGCATCGGTTCGGCTCACGCGCTACGTGCCGGCGACCGCTCATCGCAACCCTCTTGTGACGTTCGAGTTCCGCCGTTGGTCTCGGATCCTGGACCTCGGCGGTGCCCATCCCAGAACCCCACTGACTGGGTGGACGAGTATGTTCACCGGCATGGCTTCGCGGGGGACAATCGGCTGCGGTCGCACCGCCCGAACGCGACGAAGTGCTTCACGGAGAATCGAAGCAAATGCGTGAGCGTTCGCCATGCTCGTTGGTATCTCGCCTTGGCGACCTTCGGTCGCCACGTCCCCGAGCGTTGGGACGAAAAGCCGATTCTTCGACCTGAGTCGCAAGCTCCTGGCGAGCGAACCGCAATCGACAACGTTGAAGGTGCGGGGGCAATTGAGCGACGTATTCCGCTTCCCGTCCACGAGCGGGCATGCGTTGAGTTCCGATTGAGACGTTCTGTCGATGTGCTCAACCCTGTTCGCACTCGGGATGACCGCGGGCTCATTGACCATCGTCTGGACAAACGCTTTGTCCCATCGTCCGAGACTCACCGCGAGCATCCATACGGGTCCTGTTGCTGCCGTGCCTCTGGTGCGTTCGGGCGAATCGGGACTGCGATGGCCCAGACCCTTGCTCGGTTCCTGCGACAGCTCTTGCTTCCACACCATGGTTCCTCCGTGCTCAATTCGGCTTTTCCGTGCTATTCGCCCTGATGCCAGCGCCAGGTCGGACACAGCAAGCAGCACCGTCGCGGCTCCCGGTCATGTTCGCCAATCGGTTGGCCAGCGATCGACCCCACGAATATCAAGTGCGCGAGATCGATCGCTTACCTCTTTGCTGCTCTGCGTTTCCGATGATGCGTCGTTCTATGTGACTTTCGCGAGCATGACGCCGCACGCGACGCATCCGAGGACGCAGACAGCGACGATGCACCAACCGAGGGACCGTTCGCGCCGCTGCGCCAACGGGTCCGAGGCCCACGACCAGCCCATTTTTGCGCCATGCACCGCAGCGGGCATCAGCAGCGCGAAGATCATCCATCCGGCTGGAACGGAAAGGACAACTCCGAGCAGCCTCGGCACGCCATGGAGACTGTTTACTTTTGCCGCCCAGAACGGCTTGTCGGAACTTCCGAGACTGTACCCGGCGTGGACGCACAAGGCACCGAAGGACACTACTGCCCCGAGAACCATCGTCACCCAATGAAGCCCGACGGGTTTCTCGGCGAGCTTGCGGGCGATCTCGACGCTCGTTTCGGCGACCTTTTCCGACAGGAGCTTCTCGACGTGTGCGGCCTCGCTTTGGGCGGCCAAGGCAAAGGCCGCCCGAGCATTCTCGATGCACTGCCCAGTGTGTTCCGCGAGCTCAGAGGGGTATTTTCGGAAGAGCGAATCGTAGTGGTCGAGCGCCATGATGATGCTCCAGAACGCGTCGTTGTCCGAGAGGCCCAACGCGTCTCTGAGCCGGTAGAGCCTCTCGCGCTGCTCCTCGGACGGTTGGTGTCCGACGAGCTTTGTGAAGGCGTCCTCAAGACTCACGCGACAACCTCGGAGAGGACTTTCCGGACCTCGCCTCGCCACCGCGCCAGCTCCGCTCGATTTCCGATAGGAAGCGTCTTCGCCGCCGCGCTCAAGGACAGTCTCTTTGTGTAGATGTCGTCCGCGACCCGATCGGCCAAGTCGGGAAACGTGACTGACTTGCCTCCGCGGCCTTCGATCGATTCGCGGATCTTGGACCCGTTGTAGAGCTCGAATTTGCGCTCGTCGCCAAAGTAGCCGTTTCGCACAACGTGGACGTCGGCCTTGGGGACCGCGTCGGTGAACTCCTTCAGGAGCTCCAAACTGTCGCGCTGGCGGTTGATGACCCAGAGCGCAACGAGTTTTGTTCCCAGTTCTTCGAGGCTGCTGTCGAGCGTCTGACCGTATTGCCTCACCGCCACGTTGTCCCTCGCGGCGGTGTTGACGACGACGACCGTCTCGCGGTGACTGTCGCAGGTGTTTACGAGGTGAATCCAGCCGTCGGCTTCGTCGAGGTCAATAAGCTCGGCAGGGACCTGGTCTTTGTACGCTTTCCAAACATCTGGATTGGACGTATCGCACTCAACGAGGAGCGCCTTGTCCCCTCGCTCTAGGACGTAGTCGAGCGTAGCAACGGTCATTATCGACTTGCCCACGCCACCCTTGCTGCCACCCACCCAGTAAATGCGTCCGTTCTGATCACTCATTGTTCGACGTGCCTCCACGATTCGTGCCTGGAAGTCGCAGCACACCGGAAGGCAAGCCTCCCGGAAAAGTCGTCTTCCCGATGCATCTCAGATGTCCTCGGAATCCTTCGACGGCACGAACGCCGATCGACGCGGGGCCGATTCCGGAAGGCGAGGAGCGACAGCCTTCTCTGGTCCCGCTCCCGACGCGGAAGTCGGTGCGGAAGGCGGAGGGGCTGTTGCTGGTCGACTCGGCGTGGTGGTCGACGCGGACTCGGTGACATTCGCCGCCTTCGCCACTGGGGTACCGATGCTTGCAGCGGCCCGGTTCCCTTCGCTCAATGGCTTGGGGGTCGAGCCTCGCGATCGTCTTTGCGGTTTCTTGCTTCCTACCCCTCTGTCCTCCTTGGCCACGTTGAGATAGCTTTTGAGCGCTGGCGCGGTCACAGCGAGGCCCCGTTCGGAAAGCATCGCCGCAATCGCTACCAGGCTATAGCCCTTGGACTGCATCGCGCAGATCTGGGGAGCAAGGAGGCGCACAGCGCGCACCTTGCTAACCTCTTCGACTGGGCACTCGGGTGCGTCCTGCAATTCACGCTGGATCTTGTCGATAGCGACCATGGGTATTCTCTGCATTGGATGATTCTCCCCGTGCTCGCTTTTCACGAGCCGTTTCGTCCCCTATAAGCACTGATAGAGGGTATGCAACGGATCCGAGAGACGATCCGTCAAAGGAGACTGGGAGTTCCGGAGTGAGAACGTACTGCAAGATAAAGGAATGGATCTACGAAGGTGCTATTTGTGCGGAATCACTTTGCAAAGGTTGGATCCATGAGAGTGCGCCTTGGATCCACGATCTGCGTAATCGCATGAACGTGCTTGTGAAAATGTGGATCCCCCGATGACCGACTTGGACGATCTGCCGATATTTCGGCCTCGGATCGGTGGCGGTCGCGGCGCGAGCTCAAAGAGTGGAGTCGGGTCCCTTCGTAACGCCGTGCTCGCCGCAGCTCGGGCGCGAGGAGGCGGCAGACGCTCCAGGGCGATGGCGCGCTCTCGGGTCGCTACCCAGAAGCCTGGCGCGAATGCTCGGCGCGTCGTGGTCAAGGCGCACGCGCTCCGGATGAACGCAACCGGCGCTAAGGCGGCCGCCTTGCACCTTCGCTACATCGAACGGGAAGGGGTCGAGCGCGATGGAAGCCGCGGTGTGCTCTATACGGGCGACGGTCCGGCGCGGACCGAGACGCTCGAGCAGCCGCGTGTTGGCGAGAAGCACCAGTTTCGCCTGATCGTCTCGCCCGAAGATGCGGGAGACCTCGATCTGATGGAGTACGTGCGCCGCTTGATGGCGCAGGTCGAGCGCGACCTCGGGCGCAAGCTCGAATGGGCCGCGGTCAATCACTACAACACCGACCACACCCATGCGCACATCGTCGTCCGCGGCGTCGACCGTGACGGCCGGCAAGTGCGTCTCGACCGCGGGTACATCTCGAACGGCCTGCGGGCGCGCGCTCAGGAGATTGCGACCGAGGAACTCGGGCCTCGCCGCGAGATCGATCTTCGGCGCACACGCGCCAGGGAGATCGGGCAAGATCGCCTCACGTCGCTGGATCGCGAGATCGAACGGCGCGCCCACCAAGGACGCATCGAGGTGCGCTCGCCGAATAGAGGAGCTCGAGTGGATGACTCGACGCTCGTGGCTCGCCTCGAGCATCTCGAGACGCTTCGGCTGGCCGAACGCGTTTCTGCGAACGCGTGGACTCTTTCGGCCGGTTGGCAGGATCAGCTCCGCGAGCTGGGCTCTCGCGGTGACATCCTCAAGCAAATCCATTCGGCCATCCGCGGAGACCCGGCTCGCTATCAGATCGTGAAGGATGGCCAGGCGATTGAAGCCAAGGGGGCCGGCGCGCTCTCGGGGCGCGTCGCGAGCAAGGGTTTATCCGACGAGCTCAAGGGATCCTTCTACGCGGTGGTCGAGACGCCCAGCGGCCGCGCGTATCACCTGCCGCTCGACGCGCGCAGCGCCGAGGCGATCCGGCTCGGCGACATCGTATCATTCACGACCAAGCCCGAGAGCCCAGTGCGTCCGGTCGACAGGACCATCGCCGACATCGCACGCTCCCATGATCGGCTCGTTGCTCCCGACGCCGCGGACACGTCCTCGCTTGTTCTCGCGCGACGTCTGCGCGAACTTGAACGACTCGGTCTCGCATCGGCCGACGGGGCGAACCGCTGGCGCGTCTCGCCCAATCTGACCGACGAGCTCGAGAGGCGTGCGACTGAGTTGCCGCCGCGTCATCGATTGCTCGTTCACAAGGAGCCTCGGGCTCTTGAGAATCAAGTTGGACATGAGGGGCCGGTCTGGCTCGATCGGATCAAGGTTGCAGCGCTCGCGCCCCACGGCTTCGGCGCCGAAGTGCGCCGTGCCATCGAACGGCGCCGCGAGGTGCTCCTCAAGCTCGGCATTCAGCCCGACGATCCAAACCGCATGGCCAAGCTCCGAGACCTTGAAGGTCAGTGCGTCGCGAGGCAGTTCGCCGCACGCTCCGGCCAAGTCCATCTGCCCAGTGTCCCGGATGGTTTCCGTGGTCGTCTACAGATGACCGACCCCCAGGCGCCTGCCGGATCGCCCGAATACGCCGTCGTTTCCGACGGCTCGCGATTTGTGGTGGTTCGCGCCTCGACTGTCGAGCGCGCGTCCGACGGCAGGACTGTCACTGTGACGCGTGATGGGAAGGGACGAGCTGTCGTCCGGCCCTCTCGGGACACGGACCTTGCGAGGTGACCCCTCGGCCGGCATTGAGACACTACCCCGCGCGAGGCCGCATGCCACCGCCGCTCCCCTCTGTAGACGGCCAGGAGGATAACATCTCGACCCGCGGTGACGCGACCTCTGGGTCCGCGAGGGCGCTGACCTGCGTGATCTTGAACCTGACCGTCTTCTTCGGCATCGGCAGGTAGGCGATGGCCCGATGGACGAGCTGCTCGTAGACGCGCCCTGCCCGCTAGGAGCGGTAGATGTCGTCCTGTCTGTGAGCGCTAGTTCTTGGAATCACCCGCTATCGCGTCCCCTTCGCCCCTTGTCCGCGACTCGACGCCGACACCACCTCGGAACTCGTCATCGGATCCGAGTGGTCAGATTTGGTCGGATCTCGGACGTCAGTTTTCGTCGGATCCATCAGGTCAATAACGATCGGATTTGGGTGGCCGCTGACACCCTTCCGTTTAGCCGGGCTCTGCGTTAGCCTCTTGTTTTTGGATGGGAGTGTGTGGAGGGTCTGCAGTGTTGGACAGCGACGAAAGCGAGCTCGTATGTCCCCTCGGCACCGTCCTACGCGGCAAGTACCGCCTCGATCGCGTGCTCGGAATCGGGGGGATGGCCGTGGTGTACGCAGCGACGCACCGCAATCAGAAGCGTTTCGCGATCAAGATGCTGCACGCGGAGCTCTCGCTGAGGCAGGATGTTCGCGCGCGGTTTCTCCGGGAGGGCTACGCCGCCAACACGGTCGATCATCCGGGGGCAGTCGCCGTTCTCGACGACGACGTGGCAGACAATGGCGCTGCGTTCCTCGTGATGGAACTTCTCGACGGCGACTCGGTCGAGCATCTCTGGGAGCGACATGGTCGAAGGATTCCGCTCGGCGCGGCGCTGACCATCGGGCACCACCTTGCGGATGTTCTCGCCGCGGCGCACGCCAAGGCGATTGTTCACCGGGACATTAAGCCGGCGAATCTCTTCGTCACGAGGGAAGGCCAGCTTAAGGTTCTCGATTTCGGCATCGCTCGCGTGCGAGACGCCGCGATCAGCGGGGCCCAGGCCACCGGAACGGGGCTGGTGCTCGGCACTCCGGCGTTCATGGCGCCCGAACAGGCCCTCGCCAAGTCTCACGAGATCGATGCGCGCACGGACGTGTGGGCAGCGGGCGCCACGCTCTTCGCGCTCTTAACCGGACGCAATGTGCACGAGGGAGACAATGGTCAGCAGGTTCTGATCCGCGCGGCGACGACACCAGCGACGTCGCTCGCAGCCGTCGTGCCCGACGCGCCACGCTCGGTGGTGGCTCTGATCGATCGGGCTCTTGCGTTCGACAAGACCCAACGGTGGCCGAGCGCAGAGGCTTTGCGCGATGCGACACGTGAGGCCCACGTCTCGCTCCTCGGGAGGGCCGTATCGCGCGATTCGTTGGCGCCGCTCCTCAGCGAGCGGGATCCGCGAGTTCCGCCAACCCAATACTCCGAGCCGTTCACTCCGATGCCGCTCGCTGCCCCCGATATCGACCAGCGGACTATGACTCCGGACTCAGAAACGCTCGATCAGGCCGATCGGGCGCGATTGAGGGAACTTACCTCGGCGCAGCGACATATGGATGTGCCCTCGCAGTCCCCAATTGTCGACGCGACGGGACTCGGGTACTCCGGTGAGGCACGGGCTCGGGGGACGGCACCAATGAACCCCCCGCCATCACTTGCCGGAGGCACTACCTCGCGGCCGATTTCGAGCGACCGCAAATTCGGTCGACCAGCGGGTGTGCCTTCGCACCGACTGTGGCTCATTGGCCTAGCCTTTGCGGGTCTAGCATCCGTCGGTGGGATTGTGGCCCTCACCATGTCGGCAATGACAGGAACAGCACCGGCAGCGACTGTTTCCGCCAGTGTCGCGCCCTCGCCGTCGCCAGGTAGCTCGCAGGCGGCACAGGCAGCCACGAATCCGGTCCCCGTCGCGCTGACGCCGATCGCGAGCGTGGTTGCATCTGCAACAAGCGCGGCTCCCTCGTCCAATGCCCCTCCGACGCGTGCCATACCTCCGCCCGCGATTCCGAGGCAAGCCGCGCCGGCGGTTGCCGCCACGCAGTCGCCGCGATCCCAGTGCAATCCTCCGTACACCCTGGATCCACAGACTGGAATCAAGCATTGGAAACACGAATGTCTATGAGATCACTGCAAAGACGGGCTTTTTTCCTTTCTGTCCTTGCTGCAACACTGGCGTCATCGAGTCGTGTGATCGCCGCGGACTCAACGAAGGAAGAGACGAAAGAAGCCTGCATCGCTGCGAGTGAGCGGGCACAGGAACTCCGTCGCACGAGCAAGCTTCAAGAGGCCCGCGCTCAGATTGTCGCGTGCATGGACGCTACGTGCCCAGGTCCCGTGCGAGAGGATTGTTCACGGCTCTTGACGGAGGTGGATGCGGCGATGCCGACCCTCGTGCTCACCGCTCAAGACGCGGCCGGCAACGACCTCAGCGTCGTTCACGTGACCATGGACGGGCAGTCGTTTGCCGAGAGGCTCGACGGGAAGCCCCTTCCGCTCAATCCGGGCGAGCACCACTTCGTGTTCCATGTGTCCGGGCTGCCGTCTGTCGACAAGACCTGGGTGGTTAGCCAAGGCGAGAAGGACAGGCGAGAGCGCGTCGTTCTCGGGAGTGCCCCGGTGCCAGCTGTGATGCCCGCGCCCGGTACATCCCCCTCGGCGCCTCCGAGCTCGGTGCCACCTGCATCCGGTCCTACGGTTGCGTCGCCTGCGACGCCTACACCTCTCGCTCCCATGCCCGCCGTGCAGCCCGCAAACCGCAGCCCGAGTACACTTCCGGAGGAATCGACGCGCAGAGAGAAGGGCACTGCCCAGGCCTCGCGACCGCCTGTCGGGGTCTTCATTGCTGGCGGTGTGGGGATCGCAGGCTTGGTGGCCGCGACTGTTTCGGGTGTGCTCGCGGTGTCGAAGGCGTCCAGCCTTAATGACGAATGCCCCGGCGGACGAACAACTTGCCCAAGCAGCGCACAATCCGACATCAGCGATCTTCATACGATGGAGACCGTGACCAACATCGGATTGGGGGTTGGCATTGCAGGCGTCGCAGTTGCCAGCATATGGTGGCTGGCTTCAGGGCGCACTGAAAAGGTATCTCCGTCGCCGACGACGGCGTGGATTGGAGTTGGCTCCGCGGGCGTCTCGGGGAGGTTCTGATGAAGAGGGAAGTTATGGCCGGGTTCGTGGCAGTGCTTCTTGGTAGTGCCGCGAGTAGTTGTGATGACGTGCTTGGCAATTACAGCGTAGGCGGTGACAGCGGCGGAGCGAACGCAAGTAGCAGCAGCGGAGGGAGCTCCGCGGGCGGGAGCGGCTCCGGTTCGTCGGGCTCCGGGTATGGCAGTAGTTCCAGCTCTTCGGGCAGCGCTTCGTCGAACGGCGGTAGCGGTTCATCGTCTTCGAGCGGCGGAAGCGCTTCGGGTGCCGAGTACGGCACCAGTTCTAGCTCTTCTGGCTCCAGCTCATCGAGCGGTCGCGCTTCCAGCTCGTCGAATGGTGGTGCGACCAGCTCTGGTAGCTCCAGCTCGTCGAGCGGTGGCGCGAGCAGTTCGGGGACCTCAGGCAGCTCGGGGACCTCAGGCGGCTCGGGGACCTCAGGCAGCTCGGGGACCTCAGGCAGCTCGGGGACCTCAGGCAGCTCGGGGACCTCAGGCAGCTCGGGGACCTCAGGCAGCTCGGGGACCTCAGGCGGCTCGGGGACCTCAGGCAGCTCGGGGACCTCAGGCAGCTCGGGGACCTCAGGCAGCTCGGGGACCTCAGGCAGCTCGGGGACCTCAGGCAGCTCGGGCATCGGCAGCACGTCCAGCAGCTCCGGAATCTCCACGAGCAGCTCGGGAAGTTCCTCTGGCAGCGCGTCCAGCAGCTCTGGTGGTTCGGGGAGCAGTTCCGGCCCTGTGAGCAGCATTTGCATCATCCAGGGAACGGACTACCCGGGGATGGACGCGGGTTGCACCCCCGCGGCGGGTACCAATGTTGCGGGCGCTGTCACGCGCGGAGGCGCCGCCGTCACCGCAACGGGCGACAGCGGCAGCTACACCCTGTCCAACGGGATCGTCACCATCGTCATCACCTGTGCGGACGGGACCATCGGCTCCTGGACGTACGACGGGACTGACCTACTCACCGGAGGCGACGAAGGCGGGCAGGTTAACTGGGAGCTTGAAGCCGGCAACGGCACGTGCACGCTGACGCAGGATCCCTCGACCAACGGCGGAACGATCGCCGAGGTCCGCATTCACACGACAGGCAGCACCAACAACCTGGACGTGGACATCGACTACGCGCTTCTTCAAGGAAGCAGCGGGTTTTACGCGACTGGCATCCTCACGCACCCCGCGACGTACGGAGCGTTCAACGGCGGCGAGTGGCGCTCGAACGTCTACAACGGGACCATCTTCGATTGGAACAGCCTCGACTACTTCCGTGACGGAGCGAACAGCGTAGGAGGCGCAACGGGCTGGTTGGACACCACCGAGGCCGACTGGGCCAATGGCACTGCGGTCACCGGCGCCCCCAAAGAAGTGGAGCAGGCGCCCAACGGAGGAGTCTACGTCTGCAAGTACAGCTGGACCGCCGACCTCGGCGATACGGATGCGTGGGGATGGAGCTCCTCAACCAAGAACGTCGGCATGTGGGTCGCCCTCGGCAGCCACGAATTCTACAACGGTGGGCCCAAGAAGCGCGAGCTCATGGGGAGCATGCTCAACGGCCCTGACCTGCTCAACATGCTTGGAGGCAGCCACTACGAGGGGGCGGAGTGCGACGAGACGATCGCCGCGGGCACCGATCTGAGCAAGATCTACGGCCCCTTCTTCTACTACAACAACAAGGTCGCGGCCGGGACGGCCAATGCCAACGACATTCTGTTTGCCGACGCGATCGCCCAGGCCAAGGCCGAGCAGGCCGCGTGGCCTTATACCTGGTTCGTCAACCCCACCGGCGGCGACGGCACCTACGTGCAGGAGAGCGGTCGCGGCACGGTGAGGGGCACGGTGACTATCTCTGATCCGGGCGCGCCCGACGCGTCGCCTGCGGACATGTGGATCGGCGTGGCTCCCGACGACGGTCTGGATCCCCAAGCCCAGTTTTTCACCTACCAGTACTGGGTCAAGACTGGATCGGACGGGTCCTTTACCATTCCCCACGTCACCCCGGGCATTTACGCCCTGTGGGCGTTCGGGCGCGGCGCTGCGGGGACCTTCACGACGGCGACCGGAACCCTCCCCAACTCGAGTATCTTGACCCCGTTCACGGCTCCGACCGGCAGCATCACGGTCACCGCCGGACAGACGCAGAATCTCGGCGCCGTGACCATCACACCGCCGCGCACGGGGGCGACCGTTTGGGAGATCGGCGTGCCGGACCGTGACTCGCACGAGTTCCTCAACGGCGCCATCAATTACACAAATTGGGCGACTTCCTACGAGACCTATGCGACCAATTTTAGCAATGGCGTCACCTATACGGCCGGCACGGACTATTCCAAGGTCTGGAACTACTCGGACATGGACGACTCGCCCTGGACGGTGAACTTCACCATGGCGACCGCCCCGACGGGCAACGGGCGCCTCTATGTCGCCCTGGCTGCGAATGAAGGAGGCAGCATCTCGGTGTCGCTCAACGGCACGTCCATCGGGAGCCTCTCGCCGACCAATACGAGCGATGCGGTCACGCGCCTTGGCAGCCACGGCTACTTCTGGGACGGGGAGGTCTCGTTCGACGCCAGCGCGCTCAATGCCGGCTGGAATACGCTCACCCTCCAGAGCTCCACCGGCGGCATCGAATGGGACTACTTGCGCCTGGAAGCCGGCAGCATCTGAGCATTCGCGTATAGTGAATGGCGACTAGGCTGAACAACCAGTCTTGCAATTTCGCGGAGTTCGGAGCAGCGGCGTCCGTCATCGAATGGAACTATCCCCTGGCATGCACGTGCGTGGATTCGGAACAAGCTGTCAAAGGATGGCTTCTGTCAGCGGCCACCCCAATCCGATCGTTTTTGACATTACGGATCCGACGCCACCGATCGTGCGAAGCGCGATCGCTCCGTCGAGCCCCGCGCCACAGTGCCCGAATGATTACAACGTTCCCCCACGCGCTCGTTGCGAATGCGAACACGCGTTTTCCGACGCGCGCTTTCCAGTTGGATCGCCGAATCACCCTCGAATCGACCCCGGGCGCTCCTCGCTCGCCGGCTCCCCTTGCCGGCGATCTTCCCGTTTGCTCACCGGCACAGCATGCGCGAAGGCTCATCGCCCGCGTCGTTCGACGAGGTCGATGACGTTCGTGGGGTTCTCTCGGCGTCGTCGCTCGTCCAGTGTCGTGGCCAGCGTCGCCGCTGCGGCGGCCATCCCGCCCAGACCCGCGGCGACGAGCGCCCGCTGTAGCTCGGCGTCTGACACCTCCGCCGGTTCGGCGTTCGGCCCCGCAGAATGACGCGAACTTTCCGCCAGACGCGTCGAGTTTGCCGATAGTTCAGTTTCGACGATCCCTAAGCACTCGGAATCGTTTACGAAAGTCTCGGGTTCGAGTCCCGTTAGCTCCACCACATTATCAAATCCGCCATGTTAGTGTCTGAGATGTCGCCTGGGCCGATCTCGCGACGATATTCTAGGACCACGGCAGGGAGCACCGGGAAGACAATGCCGAACGCTTGCGAGAGATCTTCCACGCGTTCGTGGACGAGCAGAAGTCGATCAGCGACATCGCGCGTGAACTCACCGCGCGCAATGTCCCAACACGCCGAGGCTTGGCGCGCCGGGGTCGGCCGACGGTCTGGACCGTCCTTCGCAAACCGGCGCACATGGGCAAAGCCGCCTTCGGAAAGAGCGAGATGGCCACCGAGCGCAGACTGCTGCGTCCTCGTCGTGGCAGCAGTCCTGCGGCGCGTCGACTCACCAGTCCGCGCAAACGAACATCGCCCGATCGGTGGATTTGGATCGACGTGCCGGCGGTCGTTTCGCGTGAGCTGTTTGAGGCGGCACAAACGCAACGCGAACGCAACAAGCGTCTGGCGCAGCGCAATGGTCGAGCGGAGGCCGAAAGCGTAGGCGTTGCTCGTGGCCGCGATCGACGACATCTTCCCGCCGCGAGTCGTCGCCGAGTACGGGCGACGGCTGTCTCGCACCAAGGGGTTGCTGCGGCACCGACACGCCGTGTTGTCAGTTCATGGGCCGTACCCCAGCGACCCGAGCGCGGCCTTCCGGCTCCGCTGCCTTCGTGCTGAACGCGCCTCCTGGGAGGCGTACGTTGACGCCGCCGCCGCAACCGGGGTGCTCGACGACGACCTCCGAGGTCGCCTGTCAGGCTTCGACGAGTCCGGGCTCCGTTCCGCCCTGTCGGAGTGCTTAGCGTGCTGGCTGCTCGCGGGGAAGCTCGGGCTCAAGGTCACCCCGCGACCGCCCGGCCGGCGCCGCAAACTCTTGGACCTCCGAGTGGAGCACCCGGCCGGACCGTTCGACGTGGAAGTGAAGGCCCCCAAGACGGAGATCCCCGAGGGCACGACCGTCTGGTGCGGGAACGACGCCCCCGCGCTCGTGGGTTGCCTAAAGGACGCCAACGAGCAGTTCACCGAAGCCGTCCCGAACGTCCTCGTGATCACGCCGGAGTTCAAGGTCGCCGTCTCGTCCGATCGCTATCAACTCGTTCAGGCGTTCATTGGAGAGTTCGCGCTCTCGTTTCCTGTGAGCGTCAAGACCGGCGCGGCGGCGGCCGAACCCAAGAACATCCTTCTACCGAGGGGAGCGTTCGTACGCTCGCGTGGCCGGAAGCCCGACGGCCAGCGCGACGATCGTCCGGCGTACACACGCGTGAGTGCCGTGGTCTGCATCGAGGAGAGGATCGAGAACCACGCTGAGCATCGGGGCCGATACTCGCGGGGTCAAGTCGCTGAAGCCGGTGCTCGTGGCGACGAGCGCGTCGTAGGCGAAGCGCTCTTCGACGCGATCGTCAACGCTCGTCGAAACGCTGGACAGCTCTGGGTCGAGCACAACGTCTTCGTGCTTCACAACCCGCACGCGAAGAAGAAGTTCGATGAGGGAATCTTCGCGGCGTTCCCGCAGTTCGTTGTTCGCGGCGAGCATATGGAGTGGACTGACGGCCATCCACCGATCGGGTGAATCCGGGAACGGCGACCGTGGACCATCGGGCTGGACGCCGTATCGCGCGGCGGACTGGACCCCGGAAGGACTCGCGCTGCCGCCTCGAACTACACGCGCTGGCGTACGGGCTCCGGGACCAAACTTCTTTCGCCAGAACGCCTCAGACCACGTCACCCAGAAATTTCGGGCCCAGTCCCCGGCGAGACGCGTTACCTCTTCACTGGAATCGCCACGTGCTGCGCGTCCGTGAATGCCATCGCATACCCGTCAGTACCTGTGGAGTCTGCCGCGGCGGTGTCGAGTTCTGCATCGTCCGAGAGCGCCTCGCGTGGAAGGTCATCGAGAAACCGCCTCCCCCCGGAGAACTGCTCAGCAACATGGTTCACAAACTGTCGGTACCGACTCTCGGCCGTCATCCGCGCGGCATGCTTTTGGTCCTCCGGAATGCTCGGCGTGTGGGCAAACCAGAGGCGCATGAAGACCGCGAACGTCTCCGTGAGGAGTTCCAGATCGCGATGGTCCCGCTCGACAGCGCGACCGAGGCGATCGAGCCTCCGCAGGAGCAGTGTCCGGTCGCTCGTTCCGTCGAGATACTGCCTCAGCGCTGCTTCGACGACAGCGCTTTCGGTGACGCCGCTCGATGCGCACACGCTGACGATACGCTCCCCGAGCTCGGCGGATACGTACGGGAGAAGGCGCACACGCCCCCGATGAACCGTCTTCTTCATAGCGGAAGCTCCCCGGAGTCCGGAGACTCACTCTCGTCTCCTTCGTCGGATTCCTCGGTAGCGGCCTGACCTTGAAAGAATCCATCCCAGACGCCCGCGGTTTGCGCGCCCGCCGCTCGCGGCTGCGCGGAGGCATCGGAGACTGGCGATTCGCTGACCGCCGTGGAGGCGGGCGAGGCGTTGGTGCCGATCGCCGCGCGCTCTCCGTCCATGGGACTCGCTGTCTCGGCAGCGGGGAGGGCGACCAGAAGCCCGTCCCAGTCGCTCGCGGCTCGGGGCAGAAGTTCGCGCGCTTGCGCCTCCGGGCTGTCTGGCGGAGGCAATCCATCGCGCCCGCGAAATCGCGGGTCAAGGAAGAACCTCACCTTCCGGGCCCGATAGGGCAAAAGCCCGCCGACGAGCAGAATCCCGTCGTCCTGCGAGAGCTGGTTGACCTCCGCTGGCGTGAGCAGCGGTCGAGCGTACTCCTGCTCGCTCTCGCTGCGATTGGTGAGAAAGAGCCCCGAGCCCGAATAGCTCTTCTGCATCTTTTTCTCCGTCGCCTGCCCGAGAAGGTCCGAGATGCGCCGCGCGGTCTTGTCGTCGTTCGCGGCGTAGGTGAAGCGGATGTGGCAGTTGTCGAGAATCGAGTTATTCGGGCCGTAGGCCTTCTCGAGTTGGTTGAGCGACTGGGCGATAAGAAACGCTTTGAGGCCATAGCCCGCAATGAACGCCAGCGCCGTCTCAAAGAACTCCAGTTTGCCGAGCGACGGAAACTCGTCGAGCAGGAGCAGCAACCGGTGCTTGTAGGCAGTCTTGCCGCCGAACTGCATTGACTCGGTCAGGCGCCGGCCGACCTGGTTCAGGATGAGGCGGATGATGGGCCGCGTGCGCGCGAGATCGCTCGGGGGAACGACCAGGTACAAGCTCACGGGCGCGTCGGCGTTCATCAGATCGGTGATCCGAAAGTCGCTTTCCGACGTGTTTTGGGCAATCACCGGATCGCGGTAGAGGCCCAAGCAGGACATGGCGGTCGAGAAGACGCCCGAGAGCTCGTTCTCGCTCTTGTTCATCATCTCGCGCGCCGCCTGGGCAACAACCGGGTGGGGTCCGGTGCCAAGATGCGGCGTCTTGAGCATCCGCTCGAGCGTTTGGGCCTGCGTTCGCGACGGGTCAGAGAGAAACGACGCGACGCCAGCGAGGGTCTTGTCCCGCTCGGCGTAGAGGACGTGGAGGATCGCGCCCGTCAGCAGGCTATGGGCCGTCGTCTGCCAATGGTCCTTGCTGTCCTTCTCGCCCGTTGGATCGACGAGGATGTCGGCGACGTTCTGGGTGTCTTTGACTTCGGACAGGCCTTTACGGATTTCGAGCAGCGGATTGAAGCGCACCGAGTCGGTGGCAGTCGGTTCGAAGCGCCACGCGCGGCTGAACTTGCTCCTCCAGCCAGCGGTCAGCGCCCAGTTCTCCTTCTTGATGTCGTAGACGAGCACCGACTGGGTCCAGGAGAGGAGCGTCGGGATGACGAGGCCGACGCCCTTGCCGCTTCGGGTGGGAGCGAAACAGAAGACGTGCTCGGGACCGTCGTGACGGATCAAAGGCCCCAGGCGCCGAAGCTTGGTCTTCGTCTTTCCCACCTTGTCGACGGTCGTGCGAAACTCGGCTTCGCTCGTCTGGCAGAGAACGATGCCAGCGTCGCGGAGGAGCCCCGCTCTCCGAATCTCGGCCGTTGTTGCCCAGCGGGAGCTACCGTGAGCTGTGCTCGGCGCCGAGGACTTGCGGCGCAGCGCCATGGCGGCCGCCGCCACGGCGCCCGAGAGTGTGCCGAGCATCGTGATGGCGCTGGCGCTCTGAAATACCTTGGGAGCGCGCTTGCCAAACCGATGCTCCCAGCCCAGCCACGCCCACGGGGAATAGAGACGGAGGCCGCCCATGCCGACCCACGGCGGACCGAGCGCGGGGGCGTGATGAAGCTCGGACGCGACGTACTCGGTCGACCCCCAGAGGCCCGTGAGGGTCAGCCCGATGAGCGCAAGAACCGCGATGAAGCGCATAGGTTCTGTCCCTTTATGCCTTGGGCTTTCGCGCCAGGTTCTGCAGCGAGCGTCCGAGCTCGCACGTCAGCTCATCGAGAGATACCCCCGCAGGCGCGCCGACGAGGGTACTCGGATCGAAGAGGGTATCGTTGGCGACGGCCGCCGGGCCAAGGCCGATGCAGATAGAGGTCTCCTCAGTGCACGCCGCGATTACCGTGAGTGAATCGTCAAGCAAGCAGCAGTCGAGCAGGGGCCCGAGACCGAGGCTTCGGCGCGCGCCGGCGTGAAGGTCGCCGAGGTAGAGCCCGACTTCGCGCGATGCCTCTTCGACCCCGAGGCGGCCCGCGTCCCAATCAGTGACCACGAGCTCAAGGACTGTCGCGATCTCCCGCCTGCGGCGGACGAGCCACCGGCGCCCTTCGTCGGCGAGCGGGCGACGGCGCTGTTCAAGGTCGGCGACGAGCTCGCAGAACCGCTCTGCATGAAGGATGGCTCCCTGAAGTGGAGGCGGGTATTTGGGACCGAACACGCTCATTGACAACTCCTTGCTCACCCCGGCAGTGAGGCAGCCCGCAGGCAAACCGCCTCTCGCAGGGACTGCCCACGAGCGGCAGAGTGGGTTCGGAGATCGGTGTTGTCAAATGCCGATCATTCGATTTTGTGAGTTCGCCTTTGCCGGGGGTCCGACGCGCCTCGGGCACGGCTCACGGACGGGATCCGGGTGGTCATATTAAATTGACCACCCCCCCTGGTATAAAACTGACCAGTTGGCACGATCCGGAGCTCTCCGGTTACCATATTTCAAGCACTTAGCTCACGTCCACGTGCCGCAACCGCTTGGCACCGGACTTGCGATAGACCGGAACACGCAGCCGATTCCTCCGGGCTGCCGCCTTTGGTGTTTCCGTAAGCTCGCCCGCTCGGGCCGCTCGTCGCGTTGCTACCTGCTTATGCAGCACACGCTCTTTGTGTAGTCAGAGCCCGCCGCATTCATATCTAGTGTGCGTCCAGTTGCCACTCTTGTCTGCCAACTAATATTGCCATGACCACAAGTACCGAAAGCCAATCGAGACGCACGGGAGCCCTCCGAAGCGCCCTGGGACCGCTCGCCGATCTCCTGGCCGACGACGCGATCGTCGAAATCATGCTCAATGCCGACGGGGCTGTGTGGATCGACCGCGTGGGCGCCGGCATGAGCACGACCGGGCTGAGAATGCAGCCGAGCGACGCCGAGCGGCTGCTTCGCCTTGTGGCCTCCGAGATGTCCGTCGAGCTGACCGCGGCCAGTCCGTCCTTGGCCGCGAAGCTGCCGCCTCCCTGGGGTGCGCGCGTCCAAGCGTCGATTCCGCCGATCGTGGACGCGCCGACCTTCGCGCTCCGAAAGCCCGCTCGAATCGTGTTTTCGCTCGAGGACTACCAGAAGCGGGGGATTCTGACTGGGTCTCAGCGCGCGGCGCTGGAGCTCGCGATCGATACCAGCCAGAACATCCTCGTCGGCGGCGGCACAGGCTCGGGCAAGACGACGTTTGCGAACGCCCTGCTCAAGGCGGTCGCCGAGCGCACCGAAGACCGGGTGCTGCTCATCGAGGACACGCCCGAGCTTCAGTGTGCTGCCGACAACAAGATTCAGGTACTCGTGCAGCCCAAGGCCCACACCTGGCGCGACGCGGTGCAGGCCGCGATGCGCTACCGGCCCGACCGGATCATCGTCGGCGAGGTGCGTGACGGCTCCGCGCTGGAGCTGCTCAAAGCCTGGAACACCGGGCATCCGGGGGGCCTCGCGACGATTCACGCGAACGACACGTGCGCCATGCTCGACCGGCTCTGTCAGCTCATTGAGGAAATCGTGTTTCCGGCTCCGCGCGCGCTCGTCGCTCAGACGGTGCACCTCTGCGTGCACATCCGGCGCGACAAGTCGCATCCGGCCGGTCGCTCCATTTCTGGCATGGACCGCGTTCTCGGGCTGTCATCCGCCGGGGCGTGGGCTCTCGAACCCATTTGAAAGAAAGGACAATCATGAAACTGTCACTCGCGACTGTCTTTGATGGGCGCGCGCTTCGCGCGGCGCAGGTTCTGCTTCTCGCGTGGCTCCTTCTGAGACCCGCAGCCGCGAGCGGCCAGTCTTCGGGCTCGAGCGGGATGCCATGGGAGACGCCGCTTGCGAGTCTTATCGATTCGCTGACAGGTCCCGTGGCCAAGGGCATCGGGATCGCGGCGATCGTGTGCCTTGGCATCGGGATCGCGTTCAGCGAGGGCGGGTCGATGCTTCGAAAGGCGCTCTTTGTGGTCTTCGGTCTCGCGATCACGTTCTCGGCGGCTACCTGGGCGCTGCCGTTTCTTGGGTTTACGGGCAAGTGAGCGACGGGCTCGAAGTTGCGGTTCATCGGTCGCTGGTCGAGCCCATCACGATGATGGGCCTGCCTCGCTCGGTCGCGCTGACGCTCTGGACTGGGATTGCTTCGATCCTCTTCGGTGCCCATCAGCTTTGGATTCTGCCGATTGGCCTGGTGCTTCATGCCGTGTGCGTCGCCGCGGCCAAGGTCGATCCGTACATCTTCGACGTATTCATCCTCGCTCTCAAGATGCAGCGCCGGCTCGAGCCCTGAGCCGCTCTGCTCCACGCTTTCTACTCGTGTTTCTGCCGGAGAATACCCCCATGTTTTCGCTACGTGAATACCGAGAGCCGACGCACCGCCTGCCGGACTACTTGCCGTGGGCGGCGCTGATTGCGCCCGGCGTGGTGCTGCAGAAGGACGCGATTGTGCAGAAGACGATCGCATTTCGGGGACCGGATTTGGCAAGCTCGCTCGACAGCGAATTCGTATCCGCGATTGCCCGGCTTAACAATGCGCTGCGGCGATTGGGATCGGGATGGGCGCTCTTTGTCGAGGCGCAGCGGTTCGAGTCGAGCCACTATCCGCCTTCGACGTGGTGGCATCCGGCGGCCTGGATCGTCGACTGCGAGCGCCAGAGGACGTTTCAGGAGGGCGGGTCGCACTACGAGTCGAGCTACTACCTGACCTTTGTGTGGCGGCTTCCCGCCGACACGCACAGTCGCCTCGGCGCCTACTTCTACAGCGACCCGGAGGGGCAGAAGGACGAGCGCGTGTCTCTCCTTAGGGACTTGCAGCATTTTGAAAAGACGGTGTCCGAGGTCAGCGACATTCTTCGGGGGGTGTTTCCGGAAGTCGGCGAGCTCGATGACGAGCAAACGCTATCTTACCTCCACAGTACGATCTCGACGACGCGCCACCCGGTGAAGGTTCCGGAGACGCCGATGTACTTGGACGCGCTTCTGCCCGATATGGCGCTCACTCCGGGGGACATTCCGATGTTGGGGAGTCATTTCTTGCCGACTTGTACGCTCTCCGGGTTTCCGGCATCGACCTTGCCTGGGATTCTCGACGCGCTCAATCACCTTCAAACCGAATACCGCTGGGTCACTCGCTTTGTCGCCATGGACAAGCTCGAGGCCAAGGCGTTCATCGAAAAATACAGAAAGCAGTGGTGGGCGAAGCGCAAGGGGCTCTGGACGCTGCTCAAGGAGGAAGCGGCCAAGCAGGAGTCGGCGCTGGTCGATAGCGCTGCCGCGAACAAGGCTGCCGACGCGGACGCGGCGCTCCAGGAACTTGGCGATGACCTCGTGTCCTTTGGATACCTCACAACGACCGTCACGGTATGGGACGAGAGTCTACCCGTCGCGCGCACGAAGATGGCCGGCGTCAAGAAGGTCATTCAAGCGCGCGGGTTCACGGTGAAGGACGAGACGCTCAACTCGTGCCACGCCTGGCTCGGTAGCCTGCCAGGGCACGTCTACGCGAACGTTCGGCGACCGGTGGTCCACTCGCTCAATCTGGCGCATATGATGCCCGTCAGCTCCGTGTGGGCGGGTGACGAGGAGAACGCCCACCTGCGGCAGGTCTCTGGCATCGGCCATCCGCACATTCACTGCAGCACGACGGGCGATACGCCGTTTCGGCTGCACCTCGCGGTCGGGGATGTCGGCCACACGCTCATCATCGGTCCGACCGGGGCGGGCAAGTCGACGCTCCTCGGGCTTCTGGCCCTTCAGTGGCTCCGCTACCCCAAAGCCCAGGTGATTGTCTTTGACAAGGACCGCTCGGCGCGCGCGGCGACGCTCGCTGTCGGCGGAGCCTGCTACGAGCCTGGGAACGAGCGCGCTCCGGTGGCCTTTCAGCCTCTCGCCCGCGTCGACCGAGCTCCGGAGCGGCTCTGGGCGTCTCAATTCGTGCTGACGCTGCTCTCGGCTCAAGGGATCGAGCCGACGCACGAGATGCAGTCCGCGGTCGACGCGACGCTCGCGACGCTGGCGAGTGTCTCTGACCCGCGGGAGCGGACGATGACGCTGCTCGCCGCGCAGGTGCGGTCTCACAGTCGCCTCCTCGGTGAGGCCCTGCGCCCGTACACGCTCGAGGGCAACTTCGGCCAGATCTTCGACGCCGACCACGACGAGCTCGCCGAATCGACCTGGACCATGATCGAGATGGGGGCGCTCATGGGCATGGGGACCGCGGTGGTGATTCCGGCTCTCGAGTATTTGTTTCACCGGGTCGAGCAGCAGTTTGACGGGCGGCCGACGCTGATGGTGGTCGACGAGGCGTGGCTGTTTCTCTCGCATCCGACGTTTGCTGGGAGGCTTCAAGCGTGGCTCAAGACCCTGCGGAAGAAGAATGTCTACGTCGCCTTCGCCACGCAGGAGGTCGCCGACGCAACGAGCAAGCCCGAGCTTCTCTCCACGATCCTCTCGGCCTGCCACACGAAGATCTTCCTTCCTGACGAGGAGGCGCTCTCCCCCGCGATGACCGAGGCGTATCAGCGGATCGGCCTGTCGATCGCGGAGATTCAGATCCTCGCCAAGGCGCAGAAGAAACGCGACTACTACTACCGGTCGGTCAAGGGCCGCCGGCTCTTTCGCCTGGACCTCGGGCCCGCGGCGCTCGCGTTTGTCGGGATGTCGAGCGAGGCCGATCACCGGTTCTTGGACGAGATGTGTGCGGGGCGCGCCCCGACCGACTACGCGCGCGCGATGCTCGAGCGGCGGTCGGTGTCCTGGGCGCTCGAGCTCCTGGACGCCGGGAAGCCGGCGGCATGAGAGGGAGATTTGCCATGCGCCGACCTGCTCGCCGCCGCCTGCTGGCCCTCGCCCTGGTTCTTGTCCTTCAGCTGGCTGGAGGCAGAGACGCCCGGGCGCAGTTTGGGGAAGACATTCCCTTTCTCATCGGCATCCTCGCTCAGACGACCAGCACGGTGGCCGATCTCGCGAGCATGCTCGTCACGCTCAAGGCGCAGCTCGATGCCATGAACACGATGCTGTCGAACCTCGATGCGTCCACGTTCGATTCGGTCTCGGCGGTCGTGACCAATACGGACTTCTCGGTAGACGTCCTGACGAGCGATGTGGCCTCGATGGGCTATACGCTCCAGTCGGTCAATAACCAGTTTCTGACGCTCTACGGCACTAGCGGCTACGCGGCGCTGCCGCTGACGAAGTTTGACGCCCTCTACGGGCAGTGGGAGGACGAGGTGCTGTCCTCCGCGCGTGTCGCAGCCCGCTCGCAGGCGACGCTCTCGACGCTGGAGACGAGCGCCACAGCCGCCGCTGCGATTCTCTCGCAGTCGCAACAGTCCGATGGGCAGGTCGCCCAGATGCAGGCGATCGTCCAGATGCTCGGGCTCATGCAGGCGCAAAATGGCGCTCTCATTCAGTCGCTCACGACGACCGGTCGCGTGCTGACGAGTAGCGCCGCGAGAAGTGCTGCCGAGAAGCAGCTCTCGCGCGAGAAGAAGCGCCGGCATCTTTTGAACTACACGTACCGGGGCCCTGACGTGGCTCCGATGGCGATGCCGTAACTCTCGCTGCCGCTGTCCATCGGATCTCTTCGCACGCTCGGCGCAGCGGCTCTCTTCGCTGCGTTCCGCGGCTCCTGCCTTGTTCTCTACCCGCCAAAGGCTCCCCTCCCATGAACTTCAACGTTCTCACGCTGACGCTCCACAACTTCGTATCGAACTTCTCCGCCGGGTCGGCTCGCATGTCCGGCGTTGCCAATGGGCTTCTGGCCTCGCTCGCTCTCATCGATGTGGTGCTCATCGGCCTTTGGTGGGCGCTCGACGGGGGAGACCGCCTGTCGGCGATGTTTAAGAAGCTCCTCTACATTGGCTTTTGGACGTGGATGGTCCGGTCGTTTCCGTCGATCTCCAAGTCGTTTGTGGACTCGCTCGTTCAGGCGGGGTCCATCGCGGGCGGAGGGGGCGTGAGCATGGGGCTTCTCATGGATCCGTCGCGCATCGCGGGATACGGTCTCGATGCGACGGCTCCCCTCGCGCAGAAGATCTCGGATTTGGGGATTACAGACTTTGCCGACGGGATCGTGTTTTGTATCAGCTACCTGGCGATTATCGCCTGCTTTCTCGTCATGGCGATCCACGTGTTTTTGGCTGTGCTCGAGTACTATCTCATCACGGCCGTTGTCGGCATCTTGATGCCGTTTGGCCTGCTTCAGGCGACGAAGTTTCTGGCCGAGAAGGCCATGGGAGCGGTCGTTGCGGCGGGGATCAAGCTGATGGTCTTGAGCTTCATTCTCTCGTCCATCGAGCCCGTCCTTCAAACGAGCATGCAGTTCTCGGGGCCTGACATTTCCTTCAATGAGCTCTTCGCCATGTTTCTGACGGTCTGCGCGCTGATGCTTCTCACCTGGAAGGCGCCCGAGCTCGCGGCGAGCCTCATGGCGGGCTCGCCCAACTTGGGCGCTGGCGAGGCGACGGCTCCCGCGTTCGCCGCCGGCGGTGCGGCCGTAGGGTTCGTGAGCGGCGGCTCGAGTGTGCTGGCGACCAAGGCCGCGAGCCTCGCGAGCTCCGCCGGCTCGTCGGCAGGCTCGTTTGGACGACCGCAGTCGGCAGCGCCATCGGCAGCCGCGTATGCGCTCGGCTCGAGCAGCGGCGGTGGCGGGGCTGGACGGTCGGCTCCCTCGGAATCCCCCGCGCCTTCTCCTGCCGGCGGCGGCGCGGCGCGGACTCTCGTCATGAGTTCGAGCCGGACGTCGGAGGATCGTCAGCCCGCTCCCCAGCTCGCCTCGGTTTCGGCCTAAGCCATGGACGCCCGGATCAAGTGGGCTCCCGCGGGGCAGGCGCACACGCCCTACATGCGCGCGCGGCAGGAATGGGATAGCCGCATGGGCAGCGTCGCTATTCAGGCCAAGAACTGGCGCCTAGCGACCTTCGCGAGTCTCGCCGTCACGCTCGTCTCGGTGGGGGGGCTCATCTACGTCGGAGCGAGACCGAAGCTCGTTCCCCATATCGTTCAAATCGACTCCCTCGGCGCTGCGCACTACGCGGGCCCCGCGGCTCTGGCGGCCAGCGACTACGTGCCGAGCGACGCAACGCTCAAGTACTATCTGCGGCGCTATCTCGAGGACACGCGCACGCTGTCGTCGGACGCCGCGGTCGTGCGCAAGAACTGGCTCGAGGCGTATGCGCTCGTCACGCCTCGCGGCGCCAACATGCTCTCGGCGTACGTGTCCGGCAACGACCCGTTCAAGCGCGCGGCGTCCGAGCGCGTGACGCTCGAAGTGGCCGCCATGCTGCGCGTCTCGTCCGACAGCTGGCAGATCGACTGGCGCGAGACGAGCTGGGACAAGGCAGGGGCCCCGAGCCCCGCCGTCGTCTGGAGAGGGATGTTTCGCGTGATGCGGGAAACGCCCAAAACCGAAGAAGCCATGGCCAAGAATCCAATTGGCCTCTACATCGACGAATTTCATTGGGACAAGGTGCAAGGCTAATGCGCACTCGATTGGTTTGTTGGCTCACTGTGAACTTGCTCTGCGGGTGCGCGGCGCAGCGCCGGACAGCTCCTGCGGGCGCTTCGTACGTGCGGGCCGAGGCGTCGCCTGACCCGACGACGCCCGCGCCCATGGTCGTCACGGTTCCGCAGCCGCCCGCGTCAATGCCGGGGCAGATGAAGCCCTTGCCGAACCGCGCTGGCGCGGCTGCGAAGCGTGCGCCCGCTCCTCCGCAGCAGGTGGTCACCGACGCGAACCGTCGCGCGAGCCAGGCTCCCGACCCTGGCGGAACCTTCAACGCCATCGTGCAGTACACCTACGAGCCCGGCACGCTCTACCAGGTCTTCGCGGCGCCGATGAGGATTACCGACCTCGCTCTCGAAGCCGGGGAGCGCATCGTGGGCCCTCCCGCGTGCGGCGACACCGTGCGCTGGGTATTGGCTGAAGGCAAATCGCTCCAAGGGGACGTGGAGCAGGCTCACGTCTACCTCAAACCGACGCGCCCCGGGCTCGAGACCAACCTCGCCATTAACACCGATCGGCACTCGTACATGCTCGAACTCCACAGCTACGAGGAGACGTACATGGCGGTGGTCGCGTGGCGATATCCGCAAGATGAAGTGGCGCGGCTTCAAGCGGACGCCACCGCTCTCGCAGCGCAAGAGAAGGACTCCTCCCCCGTCGTGGGCCTCAACAACCTCAACTTCAACTACGCGATTCAGGTCACTGAGGGGCATCCCCTCTGGACGCCGACTCAGGTCTTTGACGACGGACGGCGCACGTTTGTCAGGTTCCCGCCGGCGATGCTCGTGCGCGAGGCGCCCGCTCTCTTTGTCCTTCGCGACAATGACACGCAGCTCGTCAACTACCGGATGAAGAACGATTTCTATGTCATCGACCGGTTAATCGATTCCGCTGAATTGCGTGTTGGCGTGGGGGAAATCGTTCGCGTTTATCGCACCGAAGGCCGGTGAGGGGCGCCATGACGACCGCCGTGAGCTCTGCGAACGTGGTTTCCCCCGAGGCGGTAGCTGCCGCTGCCGAGCCGCCCGCCGACCCCCACACGTCCAAGATTGCGCCCGACGATCCTCGCCTCCGAGTTCGCCCCGCGCGAGGGCGCACGCTCAAGAAGGGACCGGCGATTGCTCTCGTCGTCGCCGTCGGCGGCACGCTCGCCGTCTCGCTCATTGCCGCGCTTCTGCCTTCCTCGAAGAGCGTGGCGCAGAAGACCGAAGAGCCGGCGCCGACGGCCGCAGCGACGCCGATCGTACCCGAAGTGATTCGAAACGCGCCCGAGCAGGTGGCGCTGCGCCGTCCGCCGCAGGCCACAGATCGCCTGCCGGTTGTAGCCATGCCTGACGAGAGGTCGCGGCGAGCGGCGCTCGCGCTCTCCTCGCAAGAGGAGCCTTTGCAGGAGCCCGAGCCCCGTGCGGTTCGCCGCGCCGCACCCGCTGGGCGGGATGTCCGGGCCGAGCAGGACTTGCGCGCTCGCGGGGCGGGGATCTTGTTTCAGGAGGCGCGGACTCCATCTCTACCGACGCCATCGCCCTCGGCCTCATCGAGCTTGCAACCGCCGGCGGCGCTGATGGACCGCTCCGCCACGGGCGTCGATCTCGACCCGAACTTCCAAGCCCGCAAAAACGCCTTCCTCGGAGGCCCGGGCAGCCACGACCCGCCGCGGCTCGAGCACCCGCAAAGTCCCTACGAGGTGCTGGCTGGAACGATCATTCCCGCGGTTCTCATCACGGCCATCAATAGCGACTTGCCCGGTCCGGTCGTCGGCCAAGTGCGGGAGAACGTCTATGATACGGTTTCCGGCAACTACCTCCTGATTCCGCAGGGCTCGCGGCTTCTCGCGCACTACGACTCGATGGTGGCGTGGGGGCAGGAGCGAGTGCTGGTCTGCTGGAATCGACTGCTCTTTCCCAACGGCGATTCGCTTGCGCTCGAGTGCATGCCGGCCGCCGACCTGCGCGGCGCGGCGGGCCTGACCGACGAGGTCGACGAGCATTGGGGCCGAATCCTCAAGGCAGTCGCGGTCGCTTCGCTGCTCGCGGCCACGACCCAGTACGTCGCCGGCAATACCGACGGGGTCAATCCGACGGTGACGCAATCGTGGGCCCACGGCGCTGCGGGCGGCATCAACCAGGCCGGCCAGCAGCTCACGAGCCGAAACATGCTCGTTCAGCCCACGATTCGAGTGCGCGAAGGATTTTCGGTCAACGTCATGGTGACAAAGGATTTGGTCCTGCCGAGGCCGTATCCGATCAATGTAGCTCACGGCGCTTTGAGGAGGCCATAGTCGTGCGTCTATTCATCGCAGAAAAGCCTAGTCTTGCGCGGGCGATAGCTGAGGCTTTGCCCGGTCCCCAGCGGCGCGCGAAAGACCATATCGCGTGTGGGGAGAAGGACGTCGTCTGCTGGTGTGCGGGGCATATTCTCGAAACCGCTCCGCCGGAGGCCTACGGCGACTACAAGAGCTGGCGGCTCGAGCATCTGCCTATTAGCCCCACGACGTGGAAGCTCGAAGTTTCAAGTCGTGAGCTCTTGGCGTCGATTAAGAACTTGCTCAAGCAGGCCAGGGGCGTTGTCCACGCCGGAGACCCGGACCGCGAGGGCCAGCTTCTCGTTGACGAGGTTCTGGACTTTCTCGGCTACAAGGGTCCAGTCGAGCGGATTCTCATCCGCGACCTCAGTCCCGACGCCGTGAGAAGGCAGCTCGGAGCTCTCGAGCCCAACGGCAAGTACCGGCCGCTCTACGAATCGGCTCTCGCTCGGCAGCGGGCCGATTGGCTCTACGGCATGAACATGACGCGCCTCTACACGCTGCTCGGGCGCGCGGCCGGCTACGACGGGGTGCTTTCGGTCGGGCGCGTGCAGACGCCGCTTCTCGGTCTCATTGTCGCGCGCGATCTGGCGATCGAGCAGTTTTGGCCAAAGCCGTATTACGTTCTGTCGGCCCAAATTCAGACGCCGAGCGGAGAGACCTTCCGCGCGCAGTGGGCGCCGGGGCCGGGCGAGCACCTGGACGACGACAAGCGCCTCGTGAAGCGGGATGTCGCGGAGGCGGTCCGGTCGCGTATTCAAGGCCAGACTGGGACAGTTGCCGCACGAAGCGAGGACAAGAAAGCCGAGGCTCCGCCTTTGCCGTACTCGCTCGCGGACCTCCAAATGGACGCCGCGCGGCGCCTGGGCCTGAGCGCTCAGGCCGTGCTCGACGCGTGCCAGGGCCTCTACGAGACGCATCGCCTCACAACCTATCCGCGCTCGGACTGCTCCTACCTACCCGAAGGGCACTTCGCACAGGCCCAGGACGTGCTGGCGGCGATTGGGAAGCACGCTCAGGCGCTCGCTGGGGTGGCACAGAAGGCGGACCTCAGTCTTCGGACCAAGGCGTGGAACGACAGGAAGGTCACCGCCCATCACGCCATCATCCCGACACCGTCCAAGGGGGCGCCCGCAGCTGACCTCAAGGAAACTGAGCGCGCCATCTATGAGCTTGTCGCCCGGCGCTACCTGGCGCAGTTCTACCGAGCCCACGAGTACCTTCAGATCAAGATCGAAGTTGACATTGCGGGGGAGCGATTCACCGCCTCAGGGCGATGCGTCGTCGCGGCGGGCTGGAGGGGGCTGGTCTCGCCCGTGGACAAGGACAGTGAAGAAACGAGCGAATCGGGGCCCGAAGACGCAGAGTCGCTGCCGCGTCTCGGCTCCGGCGACGCGGTCTGCGCCTCCGAAGTCACGATTGGTGACAAGCTCACTGAGCCGCCCAAGGCGTTCAATGATGCCTCGCTCATGGCCGCTATGTGCGGCATTGCGAAGTTTGTTCAAAACCCAAATATCAAGAAGATTCTGACCGAAGCGGATGGCATCGGAACGCCGGCCACGCGCGCGGCGATCATCGAGACTCTCTTCGAGCGCGGCTACGTCGCGCGGGTCAAGAAGAGCATCGTCTCGACCGAGACTGGGCGAGCGCTCATCAAGAGTCTTCCCGAAGTTGCCACGACGCCGGACATGACCGCTGTGTGGGAAGCGGCCATGCGGTCCATCACCGAGGGCAGCCAATCGCTCGACGCATTTCTCCAGCGCGTCTCGGCGCAGCTCGCCGAACTCGTCGCTCAGGGCAAGGCCCTGGGGCGGATCGTCGTACCGCCCGCGGCCAAAGCGCCTTCGGCCAGAGCCGCTCAGGCGCCCTCTCAGAAGAAGCCAAAGCGAACGCCGTCACGCCGAGAGTAACCGGCCTTGCCGGCAGCTCGATTACCAACTTGTCTTCGCTGCTGTTCACGGACTGCTCGACACAAAGGATCGTCCATGCACCCGCATCACGCCGCGTTTCTCGAATACCGCGTTGCCACGAGCCTGCTTTCGGACCTGCCTGCAGCCAAGCAGGTGGTACGGCTCAAATGGGAGCTCCTTCACGCGCTTCAGCGCGTGAGCGAGTCTCAGAGTCGCAGCCGCCTGCTGGAGCTCGACATCGACCGGCTCAAAGCCTCGGTCGATGCGCGCAGCCGAGAACATCAGGCATTCTCTGCCCAGCTTCACCGTGAGCTCGTCGACAAGGCGCGCGAGCTCGCCGAGGCGCGTGCGGAAGGGCAAGAGAAGCTCGATGCCATGCATCGTGAAGTCGCCACCATGCAGGCCAAGTGCGAGGCGCTCGACGAACTCTGCAAGGCGCTACTTGCGACTGTTGAGGAGGACGCAGGATCGCCCAGCCCACCAACGAGGGCGGAGGGCGAGCTTCGGGTTTCGGCGTGAAGGAGGTGGGAGTTGTGAATCGAGAGCCCAGCTCGATAAGGACCGCCATGCCGCTGCGCCCTGGTCATGGCGAATCGCTCCTGGCCGAACTCGTCTACGGCTCGCCCGTCGAAGTCGCTGAGGGCCCTTTAGGGCCCGTGGCGGTCTTTGGCGTCGACGCCCTGGTCGCCTATCGACTTCGCAGCGGCCGGCGGGATCGCTTGTATCTCTTTCGCACGCTTGCGGTCGACGATCCGATGGCGGCGCTCGTACCGGGCGTGCGCCCACGCGTACGGCTACTCGCCGCGGGGCGCGTTCGACTGGCGAGACGACTGTTCGCTCACCTACTGAAGCGCGCGGTCGAACCGGAGAGCGTGGCCGACGGGACGTACCTGCGTATCGGCGTGGCGCTCGCCGGCCGATTGCCTCCCCACAAGATTCTTGTCTCGCTGCTCTCACATCAAGTCGGTGGAGCACTCTGATGGTCCCTCTCGCCGCTCTCCTTTCATGCACTCTCTACGCCGACGACGCGCTCGTCGCCGCCATTGCTGACAATGTCGAGCAGAATCCCCTGTCCATCGTCATTCCGGACGAGCACTCGGACTCGGAAGCGGCACCGGCGGCGCCCTCGACGATCGATCAGGCTCGCGCCAAACTGGGCGAGATCATGGCCCACGGCGGATCGCCGCTGCTCGGGCTCATGCAGGTGCCGCCCGCTTGGGCGCGGACGTTCGGGCGGGAGCCCGAGGAGCCGTTTGACGCGTGCGTCAACGTCTCCATCGGCACGGCCATGCTCTCGGAATTTGAGTACGCGTGCTCGAGACGCGTCCGGGCAGCAAGCCCCAGAAAGACGCTATTCGACGTCGCCGAATCTCGTCGCCGCTGCGTGCTCGACCGCTACGCAAGGGCAATCGGGATGCCGGAAGTCTCGACGGTAGTCATGCTCAATCTGCACTACTCGCGGACCCGGCCAGGCGTCGTGAGCGAGGCTCCGATCTACGCGCCCCCGTCCGCAGCCCACACGTGGGGCGCACATTGTCTGTTCGTCGACACCGCCAGCGAATGGCCGCGGTCCTCACCATTGACCAATGTGATGGGTCCTGGAGCCTTAGGTTCGGATCGAGCGCGAGTGGCTGGGTGGTCGGTGGGCACGCCGCCGCCAGTCGCCCTTGGACAGGCAACTGGACAGGCCAACGCCGCAGGACCGAAATGATCCGGACAGCACTCGACACAGGGGCATTACGGGGAAGCGTCGGCGCCAACGACGCAACGCTCAGGACCGATCCCGGCGACGTCGACCCGCACCGCCGCTACCTCACGGTGGCTGACGCCGCAGTTCGCTTGTCCACGACGTCCACCGCCCTACGCGCGCGCTGCCGCCGCAATGCTCATCGTGTTGGCCGTGATGTCGTGGCTTGTCTTGGTGCTGGCGTGACCGCGTACAAGCTCGGCGTCTCGTGGCGCCTTCGTATCGACCCGCCCTAGCGACGACGGATCGCGAACGGTCGTCGCCGCGCTATACTGGCGGCTCGTTCGTGAAACGTCGCCATGGAGACTGCCATGGGGACAAAGAACGTGAGTGGTGTTCGCAAGGTAATGAGGGGCGGTAAGCCCCGCTGGTTCATTGACTTCAGATTCACGGACAAGGAGGGCGTCCGGCGGAGGTTCCGCCGCGACGCAAGTGTTCAGAACTACTCTGCGGCACTCGCCGAAGCGGACCGGCTGATGAAACGCGCGGCTGCGATCGGCAGCGTAGAGGAGGCCGAAAGCGAGGCCTCTACCGAGCGTCGGGCGTTGACCTACAGCGACTTCGTCTCCGGCTTGTTCGAGCGCACGTACATGCCCAAGTTCCGCCCGGCGACAGCGCGGCGGTACAGGGAGCTACACCGCCAGCGGGTGCTAGCGTTTCTGGGAGACAAGCCGCTCGGCGAAATCGGCCCGAGGGACTTCCGGGCGTTCGCGGCGCTGCTTCATGAGGCCAGAGTTCAGACGAAGGGTCCGATCACACTCGTGCGTACGGTGCTCCGTGCGGCTCACGAGAGCGGTTGCCTGGACGAGATGCCGGCCATTCCAACTGGTCTCATCTCCGTCAGCCGCAAGGTGCCAAGCGCTCCGAGTGCTGACGAGGTCGACGTGATGCTCGGTGCTCCCGGGTGGCTTGGCGTTGCAATTGCTCTCGCTGCGCTTGCCGGGATGCGCATGGGCGAGGTGCGGGCGCTCGAAGTTCGCGATATCGAATTCGAGCAGCATCACATCGTCATCCGACGCGCTCTGAGCGAGGATCAATCCCTCACTCCAAAGAGCGGGGCCGAGCGCAAGGTCCCGCTGGCGGTCGAGCTCGAGAGCCGTCTGCGCGAGGCGGTCAAAGACAAGCTACCGCGCGCGCGAGTGGTGCTGGACGCGAAGGGAGAGACGCCCAGGCGTCAGGCAGTGCTTCGGCTTTTCAAGAAGTACCTTCGTGATGCCGGAATGAAGGAGCGCTCGTTTCACGCGCTTCGTCACTACTTCATTTCGGAGCTGATGCGGGGAGGCGCGAGCGCCGAGGCCGTCCGCGTACTTGCTGGGCACTCGAAACTCGAGATGACCCAGCGCTACGCGCACGTGGTAACGGCTGACCTTCGTGCCGCTATCGACCGCCTCGGCAAATAGCCGCTGGGCAACTGGTGGGCAACGTCACCCTCCGTCCTTCGCTTTCCACCTAATTTCTCCGACAAATACAGGGATATTGTCGGGGAGGGGGGATTTGAACCCCCGACGACGAGCACCCAAAGCTCGTGCACTACCGGGCTGTGCGACTCCCCGAGACGGGTCACGATCCTAGCACGCGCTGGCGGCGACGCGCTGCAGCTTCAGCCAAGGCTCTCACGGAGGGCGGCGAACGATTGCGGAAGGCCGCGAGCCGTTGCCCGGAACGCCACGTAGAGATGATCGCGGTCGGTTTCGACGGCCCGGACGCTCACGATCGGCGTCACCACCGCGAGGGCCCGGCGGAGCAGCCAATTGTTGGCCATGAAGGGGAGCTTCATCAGGTCGACGACGATGCGGTCGTCTTCGGCTTCGACGACGCCGGGCGGCATCGCGGGCATGGCCCGAACGAAGTTTCCTGGCTTCGAGAGGTCCAGGGCGCCGGACTTGATCAGGGTAGCCACGGGCGTGAAGCTGTCGCCTCGCAGGGCTAGCTTCACGTCGCGCAACCGAAAGCCGACGCGTATCGAATCGGGCGACATGTCGATCGACTCGACCCGAAGGGCGACGCTGGCTCGCACCGGCGTCCCCATGGTTTCGAGCGACAGGCTCACGCGGAGGGCTGGCGGAGAACTGCCGATGTCGATGTCGCGAGGCGCGCGCTCCGGGAGGTTGGCCCGCGAGGACAACCACCGCAGTGCGGCCAGCGGCACACCAAATCGGAGCCCAGCGGCGTTGACGGCCGCGTTCACGATCTCGTCGGGGTTCTTGCGTACGTAGTCGATGGCTGCGCTGGCGAGCGCTCGAGCGGGAAGCATAGGCAGGCGCAACATCTAGCAGAAAATCGGGCGCTCCCCACAGAGGCGAAATCCGGCCTCGCTCTCAGGATCACGGGCGGGCGATCGCGTCCCAGTGTTCGGCGAGCTCCTCGGCGGTCCACACGCCGTCATCGCCTTCCTTGAAGCGCCCCCGCGATTCAACGACCTTGAACGTATATGCGCGCGCGCCCGCGATGGCGAGTACGTACCCCGTCCGGTCCTTGCAAAGATCGCTTACGAGGAAGAGGACGCCCGGCGAGACGTGCTCCGCCGTGAGCGAACGGACGCCCTGAAACATGGGCAGGTCCTCCGTCATGCGCGTCTTCGCGATCGGCGCGATTGCGTTGACCGTGATTCGATGCCTCTGAAGTTCGATCGACAAGGTCCGAGTGAGGCCGTAGATTCCGGCCTTGGCCGCCGCGCTGTTCGCCTGGCCCATGTTTCCGAGCATGCCGCTCACGCTCGTCGTGTTGACGATGCGACCGCCTCCCCCTTGGGCGACGACTTGGCGCGCAAACGCTCTGGAACAGAGAAATGTCCCTCGCAGATGGACCGCGATGACCGCGTCCCACGCGTCGTCGTCCATCCTCAGTACGTTTTCGTCTCGCGCTGTACCAGCGTTGTTCACGAGAACATCGACGCGCCCGAAAGCCTGGACCGCTCGGGCTACCATCGCGTTCGCGCTCTCGGGACTCGACACGTCGTCGTGCGAGTCCGTCGCTATCCCCCCGGCGGCCCGGATCTCGTCGACGACACTGGCAGCGACGGACGTATCGCCTCCGCCCCCATCCCGAGCGACTCCAGCGTCATTGACGAGCACCTGGGCCCCTTCGCGTGCGAAAAGGAGCGCGTGGGCTCGCCCGAGGCCTCTCCCACCCCCGGTTACGATGGCCACCTTTCCGTCCAGAAGGCCCATGACGCTCTCCGCCGCGCGTCATAGGGGCATCGCCGGACAACGTCCAGCGGCGAATGGTATGCTCCACCGGGAACCTCGACACGCAATCCCCGAAGTATCGAATTTCGGCCAGCATCTCCAGACATGTCTGACGAAACGCCTAACGCGAAGCCGCCGATTGTGAACGAGATCGCAGCGGGTCCCGGGCGGTCTACCCCGCCATCATCGGCATTGCCGGCCCCAAAACCCTCGCGAATCAGTTTGTCGGAATGGGCGGACGAGGAATCGAGTACGCGCACGACGGACGCCACGATCGCCGTGTCGTCTCCGCTGCCCGCTCGCCACAAGACCGGTGCGCTCCTCACGGTGGTTATCGGTCCCCACACGGGCCGGGCCTATTCCATTGTCGAACCCGTTACGGTCATCGGACGCGGCAAGACCGCCAACGTCCGCATCGACGATCCCGGCGCAAGTCGCAACCACGCCCGCATCGTCGTCTCCGAGGACGGGAAGTACCTCCTCGAGGACCTCGCTTCGACCAATGGAACGTTCGTCGACGGAGTACGGGTAGAGTGCACCGAGCTAAAGAGCGGGGACCGGATTCGTCTTGGCGCCACCGTGACTTTGTCGTTCGCAATCCTCGATGCGCAAGCGGAACGTCTTCAGCACCAGCTCTACGAGTCCTCCGTTCGCGATCCTCTGACCCGGGCGCACAACCGTAGATATCTCGTGGAGCGACTCGCTGGCGAGATCGCTTACGCCAAGCGCCATGGATCCGAGTTCGCGCTCATGCTTCTCGACCTAGACCACTTCAAGCATATCAACGACACGCACGGCCACCTCGCGGGCGACGACGTGCTGCGCGGTGTTGCCTCGCTCGTGGCTCGGTTGATTCGCGCCGAGGACGTTCTAGCCCGCTTTGGTGGAGAAGAGTTTGTGGTGGCGGCGCGCGGCATCGAGATAGGCCAGGTTCTGCGCTTCGCCGAGCGTTTGCGATCGGCAATTGAGCGACAAGACATGAAGGCGGATACGGTGATGGTGCGGGTGACGGCGAGCATCGGGTGCGCCACGCTCAGGGAACTTCCCGAATCGGCCCGCGATGCGGACGGGCTCCTCCGCTTGGCGGACGAACGCCTCTACACAGCGAAGACGCTGGGCCGCAACAAAGTGTGCGGCAGCTGAGACGTGATCCACATGCGTCGCGAGCGACGCAATCAGATCTTCCTGAACTCCTCGATGAACTCCCAGTCGGCGATGAGGCCTTTGCGGAGGAGCACCGAGAGAAGCGCCGAGAACATCGCCTCCCAGCGCGGTTCTCGCCCGAGGATCTCACTGGCGTCTGCGCCGTGCGCGACGGCGCGGAGCGCGCTCACGAGGTCGCGCCCGGTGAGCTGATCGCTGAACTCCTCGAGATTGGGTCGCGACGGGTGTGCCTTGCGCGGCGGAGCAGGCAAGACCACGGTGGTTCCGTCGAGAAGCGTCAATGACATCATACGCGGACGAATCGGTTTCGTGATGTCGGTGACGCCAGCCGGCGCCGGGGGAGAAGCGTCGTGCGTGGCGTCGCGAACTGCGGGCTTGGGAGGGGAGTCCTCGGCGGTGGCCGACGCCCCGGCGCTGCTAGTTCCGACCGCTCCTGCAGCGGGGCGGATCTTTGGGGGGAGGGGTGGGGGAACGGCCGCCGAAGCAGGGGAAACCTCCGCAGGACCACCCACGACGGCGGGCGCAACGGCGACCGCAGCAGGTGGCGCTCCGGCGGCGGGCGTGCCTCCCAAACGCGTTGGCCCGGTGCGAGGTGGGGCCTCCGTCGGTATCGTCGCCTGGTCGTCGCGGCCAGGCGGTGGTGGCGTTGGGACACCTCCAAGGTAGTAGACGCGGATGGCCGCGCGAATGTCGCTCCCACACGCGATCATTGCCTTGACCGGCAGCGACCCGGCGCGCGAAACGTCGGCGATCGCACTCTCGTTGGTGGGGTCGTCCATGGCGATGTAGAGCGTGTCGCCTTGGTTTCGAACGTGCCGAACGAATACCGGGACGAGGCAGTACTGCTCGGCGACCTCTTTCGGGACGAGGTTGAGGAGCGACCGCGAGAAGTCCACATGGTAGAGGGACACCCATGCGACACTAAGCTGTCGTGAGAGCGTTTGCGTGAGCTGCACTTCGGAGACAAGGCCGAGCTCGATGAGAAGCTGCCCGAGCTTTCGTCCATCTTTGCGCTGTGCAAAGAGGGCCTGCTCGAGCTGCGACTGTGAGAGCACTGCCGCCTCGACCAAGAGTTCACCGATGCGCTTGGCCACGACCGCATGGTGCCTGAATGACGGGGTGCTTGGCCAATGATAACCGAGACGAACGTGCTAAGGTTTGGCACGCGTCCATGAGGTCCTGCCCTCAGTGCGCCACCGCGTGCGACGACGGCCATCGGTTTTGTCCGACATGCGGATTTCCGGTGGGCAAGGTGGCTCCAAGTTCGGACGATCCCCTGATCGGGCGAAGTCTGCCCGGCGGATACCTCATTCTCGAACTCGTCGGCGTCGGTGGCATGGGGCGCGTGTATCGCGCCGAGCAGACGAATCTTGGTCGCACCGTGGCGGTCAAGATCGTCCACCCACACCTCGTCGGCGAAGAGAGCACCGCGGCGCGCTTCATCACCGAGGCGCGTGCCGCAAGCCGTCTCAATCATCCCAACTCCGTCGGAATCATCGACTTTGGGAAATCACCGGACGGCCAGCTCTACATGGTCATGGAGTTCTTGCGCGGGCGCGACCTGGCGCGCGTGACCTACGAAGACGGACCGCTTGCGTTTGCGCGCATCGTCGACGTTCTGCGACAAACACTCGCGGCCCTCGACGAAGCGCACAGCGAAGACATCATCCACCGCGACTTGAAGCCGGAGAACATCATCCTCGAGGCGGCACGTTCCGGAGGGGACTTCGTCAAGGTCGTCGATTTCGGCCTGGCGAAGATGCGCGAGGAGGCGCATAAGCCGGGCATCACGAGTCCTGGAATCGTGTGCGGGACGCCCGAGTACATGAGCCCCGAACAAGCTCGAGGCGATCCTCTCGACCCCCGGAGCGATCTCTATGCCGTCGGCGTAATCCTGTTTCAACTTCTCACGGGACGCCTGCCTTTCCATGGCGACTCCCCGACGCAGGTCGTGCTGGCACATCTGACCGAGGCGCCCCCAGACCCTCGAGCGATCGCCATCGATCGCGACATCCCGCCCTCACTCGCATTGATCACGCTTCGCGCGCTGGCGAAAGATCCATCGATGCGGTTTCAGGACGCGAATGCGTTTGCTTCTGCACTCGCCGGCGCCTTGCTGGCGACGGACGACCCTGTCTTGCGCGGGGTTGGAGTGCCGTGTTCCTATTGTGGAGCACTCAATCCACCCGCTCAGAAGTTCTGTGGCGAATGCGGCGTGGCGGTTACTCCAACGCCGACGTCGTCCATTCCGCCTCGCGCGTCGGCGCGAGGTCGATCGATGCCGGCAGGCCCGCCGGCCGTGACCGAGCCTCCGTCCGGGCAGCTCCGAAGGCGACCCCCGTGGATGCTTCCGTTCGTGGGACGCGATCAGGACCTCGCGTGGCTCGAAGCTCGTCGCGCGAATGCCCGATCGCTTAGCGGCGTGCGTCTGGTGGGTGAGAGCGGTATCGGAAAGTCGAGACTGGTGAGCGAGTTTCTCGATGTCATCGGTGCCGCTGGAGACGTCGTCGTGTTCGCCGGCCCCGATCCGGCTTGGGCGGAGGTTGGCTACTATGCGTTGCGGCGGGCCATCGCGCAGCTCGCCCTATTGCCGGACTCGGGAGGCTCGGACCGCGATTGGATCGGCGCGACACCCGAAGGGCAGCGCGGCTTGGCCGACGTCTTCGGCACGGGCGCCGACGCGCGGGGTGCCGGGGTCGAGCGATCCGATCTGTCTCCGGAGGAGCGTCGTTTTGCCACTGCCGAGGCGCTGCGCTGGGCGATTGGGCGTGCGAGCGAGCGTTCGCGTGGCCGTCGGGTAGTCCTCGCGATCGACGACCTCCAAAGTGTCGACGGTGCCAGTCGAAACGCGTTCGAGGATGCTCTGAGCGATCCGCCGTTGGCGCCGGCGCTGTTGCTTGTGACGTCCACACCGGGATTCGACAGCACTTGGGGGGGCGATGCCGTGACGGCGTACGCTATTTCTCCGCTGGCCGCGGACCACGTGCGGGCGGCGCTCGCCCGGGCAGGAGCGAAACCCCTTCCCTCTCTCTTCGAAGGCGGCCGTCCGGCGATTCCGCTGTACGTCGAGCAACTCCTGCTGTTTCTGCGCGAGGAGTCAGGAGCGCCGCCGTCTGGCCTCGCCGACATTATTGCGGTGCGGGTAGAGCGTCTTGCAGCCGATGCGCGGCGCGTGCTTCAGGCCGTGGCCGTCTGGGGTGACGACTGCGATGAAGCCATCGTTCGTCGAATGCTCGGCGACAGCGACGACATCGTCGCTCCACTCGGACTCCTTCGGCGCGTCGGACTGGTCTGTGTTTCCGACAACTGCATCCGGGCCAGCCATCCGCTCGTTCGCGAGGTCACGCTCGCGACGATTCCAGCTGCCGTTCGACGAGCGCTCCACGCGGTCGCATCGAGAGTTTGCGATGAACGTGTGCTTCCCATTGAGGTTCGTGCGCTGCACGAGCTCTGGGGTGGGAGCGCTTTCGAGGCGCTGCTGCTTCTCGAGCGGGTCAGCGTGCTTGCGGGTCAGCGGGGCGACGATCATGGGGCGGTGATGGCCCTTCAGCGAGGTCTCGATCTAGCGCGACGGGAGCTCTTCAGGGGCGAACTCGACGATCCGATGCGCGCCGTGCTGATATTCAGTCGCAAGCTCGGAGATGCGCTCGCCGTCGGGGGTCATCTGAGCGATGCAGAGGGCGTGCTGCGCGAAGCGCTCGACATCGCTGGCCCCAGCGGCAAAGACCGCGCAGCCGTGCTCGGATCTCTCGCTCGTGTCGCTCTCGCGCGCGATCGCCGTCAAGAAGCGCACGATTGGATTATCGAGGCTCTCGAACTTGCGTCCCGTTCGGGCGCTCACGAACTCGTGTTGTCACTCGATGCGTTGCGTCGATCCATTGCGGTGTGACGCCCAGCGCGAGGTACAGGTGACGACGCACATCGCCCGCTGGGATCTCGACAAGACGTACCTGCGAACGGACTTCGACACCGTTCGGGCGCTGGTGCGAACGTTGTTCGAGCGCGCAGAGGCCAAACAAACCCATCCCGGTGCCGCAACCCTGCTCCGCGAAACAGCGCGCGCTGGCGTCGAGGTTCACATCCTGTCGGGATCGCCAGAACCCATGCGCTCGAGTCTCGAGCGCAAACTTCGCATGGACGGAGTCGTCTGGAAGACCTTTACGCTCAAGGCAAGCCTGCGCGACTTGGTGCGCCTGCGCATCCGAGCGCTGCGCGACCAGGTCGGCTACAAGCTGTGCGCTCTGTTTCGGGCGAGGGCGACCCTTGTGGGGGACAGCGTGCGGGTGCTGGGTACCGAGACGCTCGTTGGAGACGATTCCGAGGCGGATGCCTTCGTATACTCCCTCTATGCGGACTTCCTGGCGGGTCAGGTCGATGTGGGTTTGCTAGGGGAAGTGCTCGAGCGCGGGCACGTGTATCGAGACGTGATCGCCGACACGCTGGGCGCTGCACGCCGCGTCGTGCTCGTGGACGCGGTCGAACGAATCCTGATCCATCTCGATCGCCAAACGCCTCCAGCCGACTTTCGCAGGTACGGGCCGCGAGTAGTTCCGTTCTACAACTACCTCCAGGCCGCCTTCGTGCTGCTCGAAGACGGTCGGCTCGGCGCCGACAGCGTCGTTCTCGTGGCTGCGGAGCTGGCGGTCAAGCATGGATTCGACGGAGACGCTCTCGCGCGCAGCTACCTCGAGCTATCGAGGCGCGGTCATCTTCGGGGCAAGCAGGCGGGAGTTCTGCTTGCGGCCATCAGGGCGTGGCTCGAGCAGCCTCACCCGATTGCTGCCACCGAGCTCGGAGTCCTGGCAGATCGTCTGCCCGCGATGGCAGAACACGCCGGGTCAGACCCCGATGTTCACCGCTCCGCGACTCACGGTTCCGACTATCTCGCCACCGTGGAGGAGCACAACCGACGAGGGCGAAAGTGACTCGACATTCGCCGGTCTCGTGCGACAGCTATCAGGTCCAGTGCCCGGCGCGCAGCGCCGCCGTGTCGATGACCTTGACCTTGGGGCCGAGGGCTTCGCGAAATGCATCCTCGTCCTCGTCATCCATAATTGCGTCCCCAAACCCAGCCGCAATTTCCATCGCTATCGAAAGTATGCGCAGGAATTGAGCAAAGCTCGATGCTGCGAGGGTCGGGCTCCAGCGATCCTGACCGCTCATCGCAGTGTAGACGGGGCAATCGCCTTCCGGGTCGGGCTTGCTTACGTCCAGAAAATACGGATCGCCGAGCAAGGAGCTCTCTCCGATGACCACCCAGGCCGTCTTCCACTCAGCCGGGGCCGCGCCATTGTCGCCCGGCGTATGGACGAGCTCCTGCGACTTGATGAGCTCTTCTGCAGGGATGAGCCGCACGTGCTCAACAGGCGTGATCGTCTCGACGTGCTCCGGGTTGGCTGACAGCAAAAAACTGCGGAAACGCGGTGGCACGCGGAGAGCCTTCTTGATGTCGTCGACCAGCGCTTGGGGGGCCTTGCCGAAGGCGCATGGCAACTTGCGCTTCTCGAATACGGATTTCAGAGCCTGCACCGCATCCGCGAGATCACTATCCACGTGGTCGCCTCGCAAAAAAGGTCGCTGTACGCCCCCCTGGAGCACACGTCCGCGGACACAGCGCGAGCGGAACCCGAAGGACCGAAAAGGGGAACATGGCGTTGAAATAACGCTGCCCAACGGTAGCATCGTTGGCGCCGAATTCGAACGGAGTTTCGCAAAGAACCGACACGAACGCCGGACGGCAAGGTTATTCGGTGGCGAACGCGAGGCTTCGGACGTCGGCCCCGGCGTCGCCTGTCGGCGGAGTGCGACTGGCAGGAATGGGGGCTGGAACCGAACACGTCACCTCAGAAACCACGACGGCAGTGCTGGACTCTCCCCCCAGCGCCCGAAGGGGCTCGAGAAGGCTGCCCACGGAGGCGCGGGCGGCTTCGACGAGGTTCGGGCGAGGGGGCTCGCCGTTCGGTAAGGTTCGGACCACCACGGACGCCTGGACGCTCGCTACGTCGTCGTTGGGCGCGACCAGGGCGATTCGGAGGCGCAGTTGATCGACGAGGGGGGCGCTACGCGGCCCCCCTCGAGCTCCCCCATCGACGAGGGGGGCGCTAGGCGGTTCCCCTCGAGCTCCGCCGTTGTTGGAGGGTTGGGGATCGGGTCGAGAGGAGGAATCGTTCGGCATCCTCCCGGGGCCGGTCCATGCAAGCGGACGGCACAGGTCTGAAGAGCCGTCCCCTCCGTTGGGTCCGAAGACTGCCGTGCTCCACGCGGCGAGGTCGACTCCGGGGCGATTGCCAGAGAAACCCCTGGTCACGAGGATGGGCAGGCACGCGTCGTCGTAGCGGATTGTGCCGAGCGGGCAGGGCGGTGGCTGTCGGCAGACTACCGAGACGAGGGGGGCGCTTCGCGGGCCCCCTCGAGCTCCCCAATCCCCAGGGTGTTGCTCGGAGTTCCCGTCCGCTCGGCCCTCGTAGGCCCCGCGAGTTCCCCGCGGACAAGCCTCGCGGATTGCCACGCAGACGGACGACCCTCGTGCGAGCGCTGTGACTTCACCGTCGTCACACCACCCCGGCGCCGAGTCGCATTTCCCCGTGACGAGGTCGAGGCGTCGGCCATTGGGGCAGTCTGCGAAGACGCAACCGGTCGAATTCATGTGGGCGAGATGAATGCGGTCGGGCTTGCCCGCTTGGCAATACGCATCTGCGACGGAAAGCGTCACGCATGCCCCAAGGACGTTCGCACGGTCGTCAGGGCATCGAGGCTGAGACGGGGACCGAACGCACGCTGCACTTGCGGCGATCGCGAGGACTATCGACCAGAGAACGCAGGTTGCGAATGGAGCCACGGGGTGAGCACGGCCGTGCATCGGCGCAGAAAGGTACGCGTGCTAGAGACCGTACGCCATGGTCGCCATTTTTGCCGAGGGAACAGCCGAATTCGATGCCGCGCTCCGCAAGCTCGAGCTGCGTGGCGAGGCAGACTTTGAAGCCGTCGAGCAGACGGTTCGCGAGATTCTGGGAGCGGTGAGGAGAGAAGGCGACGCGGCTGTCGAGCGGTATAACGAGATGTTCGGGCGGCGTGCTCTGCGGCTTTTCACGCGCGACTATCCAGGTCGGCAAGCTCTGTCTCGGTTGCCTCCCGACGCGCGCCAAGCGCTCGAGCTCTCTGCCGAGCGGGTTCGTGCATTTCATGAGCACGAGCGGGATGACGGGTTCCGCTACACCGAGGGTGGGGTGACACTCGGGGTCCGCGTGCTCCCCGTGTCGCGTGTCGGAGTCTATGCGCCCGGTGGCAAAGCTCGCTATCCGTCGAGCGTGCTCATGTCCGCAATCGCCGCCGGGGTTGCTGGAGTGCCGGATATCGTGTTGGCGACGCCGCTCGCCGGAGACGCAACTGACGATGCACTGTTCGCGGCGGCCTACCTCGCTGGGGTCACTGCCATCGTCGATGCGGGCGGCGCTCAGGCCGTCGGCGCTCTTGCCTACGGGACGGAGACCATCCCGCGCGCGGACAAGATTGTCGGCCCGGGCAATCGCTATGTGGCGTGCGCGAAAAGGCTCGTCTTTGGGGCGGTCGACATCGATGGGATCGCTGGACCGAGCGAGATCCTCGTCGTGGCCGATGATTCCGCGGATCCTCGAGTCATCGCGGCGGATCTCCTGTCGCAGGCCGAACACGACGAGGACGCGTACCCGATGCTGATTTGCGCATCGGATTTCATGGCGCAGGATGTTGCGTGCGAAGTGGCACGGCAGCTCGAGACCCTTCCGCGAGCCCGGATCGCGCGGGCCGCCCTGGATCATGGCGCGATATTCGTCGTCGCGGCGCGGGCACGTATGGCGCATGTCGCCGACCGTCTCGCGGCCGAGCATCTATCGCTCCACGTCACCGACCCGTACGATCTCCTGGCAACGATTCGACGGGCGGGCGCTGCGTTCATCGGCCCGATGACTCCAGAGGCCGTGGGCGATTACGTGGCGGGTCCATCGCACGTGCTTCCGACGGGCGGAGCAGTCCGATTCGGATCTCCGCTGGGAGTCTATGATTTCGTCACGCGCACGTCGATCATCGACTATGCCCCCGAGGCCCTCGCTCGCCAGGCCAGCGCCGTGTGCGCATTTGCGCGTCTCGAAGGGCTCGAAGCACACGCCCGCGCTGTCGAAGCGCGATTGCCTACGAGTCCTGCGCGCTCCGAGCGTGCATCGCCGTCCCGATCCACCCCATGACGGCTGGCGTGACGCGCGCCACCAGGCTTGCCGCGCGCACGAATGACGTCGTCTCCACCACCGAGCGCCCCGACAGCACGGCGCGCACCGTCTGTTCGGCCACTTCTCCGGGTACCTGGACGGTCACTCCTCGATGCCGGACTCCGGCGTTTCCGTCCGTCGTCAGGGAGTGCGCGCGAAATGGCGTGTCGACCGGTCCGGGTCGCACGACGAGAACACGTACGCCCGCGCCGACAAGTTCGGCGCGCAGCACTGACGCGATGGCCTCGAGCGCGAACTTGCTCGCCGCGTACGCTCCCATCCGCGGAAGAGCGGCGACGCCCGCCACGGACGACACCATGACGAGCGTGCCGCCAGCGCGCGTGAGCGGGTCGAGAGCGAGCTGGGCGAGACGCAGGGGAGCCATGACGTTCAGCGCGAACAGGGCTTCGAGCTCCGCCACGTCGACCGTCGCGAGACCCCCGTAGTAGCCACGCCCCGCGTTGTTCACGAGCACGTCAATCCGTCCAGATTCGCTTCGCGCGAGGTCGATCAAGCGCTGCCGATCGAGCTCCCGCGTGACATCTCCCGGCGCGCAAACAGCCCGGCCTCCGGCTCTCTCGACATCCGCGGCAACTCGGCCGAGCGCGTTTTCGTCGCGCGCGCAGAGGACGACGCGAGCCCCGCGCTTGCCCCAAGCTTGCGCCATGCACGCACCGATGCCGCTGGAGGCTCCTGTCACGACGACCGTGGCCGTCATGCGGGCGTGTACGAACTGCTGTCGACGGTCGTCACGCGAAGATAGGACGCCTTGATGAGACGCAAGACGATCTGCGCGGTCTCGAGGTCCGTCGCAAGGCTCTTGTTCAGAACGGAGGCGAAGACCTCGAAGTTGTGGACGAGCTGCAGGACGTCGAGCTCCGCTGGTTTGAGATCCCTCAAGGGGGGGATCAGCGGCGCGTGCACCTGCATATGCGAAGAGAGCGACGGGAGCTCGTCGCGGATGCGGTTCCACTCGTCGAGTTGGCGGATGCCGTCCATGAGCACTTCCTGGACGCCGGCGTTGAGTTCGGTAGGAAAGGACCGATCATCCGCTGGATCAAGGTCGAACAGCCCCGACTGCCAGGCGAGCATGCGATAGAGGCTCTTGAGAGGGGTGACCTCGTCGAGTTCGTTGATGATGGCGTAGGCGATGTTGCCCTTCTTGAGATAAATGCGCCCTACGTCCTCTTCGGTGCGGATGACGAGCACGCCGCTCTTCTTCGAGGTTCCGAAGAGCTGGAGCAGGTCCGGCAGGGGGACCTCCTCGATGCTGCCGCTCATCGTTCGCTGCTGGCTCGTGCGGCGCGCTTGCGCGACGTGTTCGAGATCCCGCTTGGCGTCACCCGGTCCGCCGGGCGTGTCCCCGGTGACGAGCTTGAGAATGCTCGTCCCGATGAGAACGCGGTCGCCTTGTTTCAGCAGGGCCCGCGTGATCTTCTCGCCGTTGACGAAGGTCCCATTCGTAGAGCCGAGGTCCTCGATCCAGATTTCGTCGCCCACCATCCCGATCCGCGCGTGTTTGCGCGAGACCATGTCCTCTACGAGGACCATGTCGAGGTCGCTCGATCGCCCGACGAGGATCTGCTTCTCGGGCCCGACGGGGAACTCACCGCCCTGGTACTTGCCACTGATGAAACGCAGAACGAACGACCGCCCCGCCGGCTGTGGTGCGGGCGCCGTGGACACCTTGGGTGAGGGGTCTTGCATCTCTCGTCCGACGAAAACGTCCGGATCCGCTCCCAGGTCAAGGCGCTCTTGGTCCAGGAGGCTATAACGCTACGCGCGAACCGCGCTGAAACTCTAGCGAATTTAGGCTAGTTGGTCCAAACCGGCGTGGTCAAGTCGGCGACCGACAATCCGTGCCGGCCATGGAGGGTGGGTACGTGGGTTACTTGCGCATCATGTTCGGCACTGAGTCCGACGCCGGCTCGTGCCATGGTTTTGGGGAGCCGGGGGGGACCGCGAAGCGCCTCCCTCGTCGATTCCATCTTGGGGGGAGCTCGAGAGGGCGGCGAAGAGCCCCCCTCGTCGATTCCATCGGGCGTGATTGTGTCCTCGCACGGTCGCCGCTTCAACTACGATCGGAGCTTCTGGGGGCTTCGCTTGCGGTCGGCGCGACGAGAGTGCTCTCCGCGCAGGGAAGGACGATGGTGAAGATCGTTCCGGCGCCGGGTTGCGAGTGAACCTCGATGGTTCCGCCTGCATTCTGAACGATGCTCTGGCTGATCGCGAGGCCAAGCCCGGTGCCTTCAACCTTGGTCGTGAAGAACGGAACGAAGAGATTCCGAAGGACTTTGGGTGAGATGCCCGGTCCCGTGTCGCGCACGCTCACTTCGACGCGATCGTCGTCGCCGATGCCCGCCCGTCGGATCGCGGCGCCGGTCGAGTCGCTGACGGAGATGCGCCCTCGTCCCGGACGACGCAACGTGCTCACGGTGACCCTGCCGCGTCCGTCCATGGCCTGAATGGCGTTTTGCATCAGGTTCATGAGGACCTGTCGAAATTTCTCCGGGTCGATTCGAGCCCGCGGCAGGGGCTCGATCAGGTCGAGGATCAAATCGACGGTTCCGTCGGCAATTTGACTGGACAGGATCTGGACGGTGCGCCTTACCGCGGCGTTGATGTCGAGAGGAATGGGGTTTCCCGCGTGGGGCCGCGCGTAGTCGAGAAAGCTGCCGACGACGCGATCCAAACGGTCGACTTCCTCGATGATGATTCCGACAAACTCCCTCGATGTTGGTTCGTCCTCCGCGCTGGCATCGACGTCCTCGAGAAGCTGTGCCGCCCCCTTGATAGCTCCGAGCGGATTCTTCACCTCGTGAGCCAATCCGGCCGCCATGGAACCGAGCGCAGCGAGTCGATCGCGCTCCTTCATGCGCGAGTAGACACGGCTGTTCGCGAGGACGACGCCCATTTGCGCAGCGACTGTCTCGAGTAGCGCGACTTCTTCCGGCGTGAACGCATCGCGCACGCGGTCGTCGGTCAGGAACAGAAGCCCAGCACTCTCGTCATCGTAGCCGCGAACGACCATGGCTACGGAGCTCTTGAGGACGCCGAGCGTGGTCGACGCGGCGAGCACGATGGAATCGGCCTTGTTGGCCTCGCGAGCGAGTTCCTCGAGCGACAGAGCCCCGCTCTCCTCGAGTCGTTCAATCAGCGGACGCACCCCCAACATTTCGACCCGCTTGGGGACGGCGGCTCCGATCGAGGCGACGAGATCGAACCCGTCGCCCTCGGGATCGCGCAGGTAGAACGCGGCGGTCGTCACGCGACGGGACCGCTCGAGTTCGTGCATGAGCGTCGCGACCATGGTGTCGATCTCGAGGATGTGGGCCAGTCGCTTGCGTAGCTCACCGACGCTCCTCTCGAGGTCGTAGCGCTCACGGAAAAAAAACTGGTGAATGCGAGTCTCGACTTCCGTCTGGAGAGGCTCGAAAAGGACGAGAAACACGATCGCAGCGAGAACGGCGTTCAGGTACATCGTGTCGAACCCGCCGATGACCATGACGAAAAGGTAAAAGATCCCCGCGAGGCAGAAGGCGAGCGCCGTGGACACGAGGAGGCGTCCTGCCAGTTCGTAGATGTCGGCGAGTCGCTGGCGTGTGACGGATTCCGCCAGCACGAAGAGGAATACGATGGAGAGGACGGCTCCGATCGGGGGCAGCGAAACCCCGAGATAGGAAAGGAAGTCCGCCATTGAGAATGTCATGGCGGCCGCCCCGACGAGCACGAGGAAACGAACTCGGTCGCGCACCGCTCGCGACGTGCTGCGCTGTCCACGCCGGGCGAGCGAGATGAATGCGCCCGCCAGGAGGCCGAAGACGTACGTGTAGACGGCGCCGAGGGCCACCGGGCGGTCGTGGTACGGAGAGACGGACACGAGCAGGACGGGAACGCCCGCGACGGCGGCGAACCGGGCGAGACGGGTCTCCGTGCTTCGCACCTCGAGCGGAATGACGTTCTGGAAAAGGTGCACCGCGAACTGGGGCAGGAGCACGGTGAGAACCCCGGTGACTCGTTCCCAGATGTCCGCCCGGAAGAAGCCGGCCAGGGACTGACTGCCGTACCAGAGGGCGATGTCGGCGGCGAACGCTGCGAAGAGCCAGTGAACGGCCCGGCGGCCGCGAAGCAGGACGCTCAGCGCGATGGCCAGCGCGAGGACGGCGCAGAACAGAATCGTTTTGGGGCGGAGGTCCTGCACAGCGAGGGAGTGTAGGACGTGTTCGCACGGGCGATCACCGCAATCGCTTCACACTTTGGCCGGTGTCCCTGATGAAATCCCTCACACGGCCCGTATTCGACGAGCATGAGACCTCGTGGGGGCCTTGAGGCGCTAGCCTATTGGCGCGTGGCGGGCGACGGGCACGGTGCTGATCGCCAGGGCAGTAGACATACACTCGACCTCGTAATTCACCATCGACTTCGGCACTCCAATCGACCAGAACGGTTCGGGCTTCGACGGAGTGACGCAATTCGACTCAATGCTCCAGTTCTTCGTGCAGTCGTCAAACGGAAGTCCGTAGTCGAGCGGAGCGCCGACCAAGCGTCGCACGGGGCCCGAAACCGTGATCGTTGCCGCCGCGACCTACTGAATGCGGCGCCGCTCAGCCTCTCGCTCCATGGTGGAGGCGATCTGTCGCGCATCGAATCCAATGAGCACCTGTTCCCCAATGTGGAACGTCGGAACCCCGCTTCGCGGATTGATGGCTCGCATCTCGCGGGCATACGTCGCGGACGTCTCGACATCTCGCTCCTCGAATGCGATTCCCTGCGTCTTCATCCACGCTTTGGCGCGCTTGCAGACGGGACACCACGCGGTTGTGTAGACGATGACGTGGACGTTTGGAGACTGCGTCTCCGCGCTCGGTCTTGGGGTCGCGAGCCCGGGCGGAGCGTCGTGTGAACCATCCGCCGCGGAACTGACAATGCCCCACGTGCTGCGTGCCAGTGCGGCTACGAGAACTACGATGATTGCTCCGCCGACCCACATCGCCGCGAGTACCGTCGTGGGAGGGCGTTGCGGGGTCGACCGACGGCACAAGACGCACTGTCCATCCGGACCGCACGCGAGGTCGTGGGACACACAGCGCACAGCATATCTGTGCGACAGATCCGGGTCGCCGTCGAGGCACGGGGCTCGCTATCTTCTTCGCAACCGCGTTCATCCCTCCAACATCCCAAGCTCCAACATCGACGCAGCTCGTCGGCGCGCGATGACGACGTGGTCGAGCATGGGGACGCCGACAATGTTTGCCGCCTGACACGTCGCCCGCGTGAACGCCTGGTCTTCGTGGCTCGGCGTCGGGTCGCCGCTCGGGTGATTGTGCACGAGGACGAACGAGCTCGCTCCCTCGCGGAGCGCAACTCGCAGCGCATCGCGCGGTGCGACGTGGAGCCCGTGGATGCCGCCGGAGGCCACGCGACGGGCGGCGCGCAGGCCATGACGGCCGTCGAGCGCCAACGTCCAGAGCTCCTCGTGGTCGAGCGTGGACAGTCTGGGTCGCGCCCACGCTTCGATGGCTTGCCGATGAGGAATGCGCACGGAGGAATCGAGGGATGCTGCAAATGTCGCCCGTCGCCCCAGCTCGATCGCCGCTGCGAGGCGGGCGCTTTTGGCCAGTCCCATGCCTGCGTGCTCGGACAACTGTCCGAGCCCGACGCGAGCGAGTCCTGCGACGCCGAGGCAGTCTTCGAGGATCCGCGCTGCCATCACGGACACAGGCACGCCTTTGCGCCCAGTGCCGAGCACCATCGCGACGAGCTCCGCGTCGCCGAGGGATTCGACCCCCACAGAAGCTGCGCGTTCCCGTGGCCCTGCTGCTGCGATTGGCATCGACTCTGGGCTTTCGCGCTGCAGATCGCATGCCGAACCGCTTCGCGTGGGAAACGAAGGTCCTCTCCGCGCGCGACGTCGTCACGGACGTCGCGACGATCGTCCGCGGACGAGTGAAATCGAAGACATGCGGATCCCCGCCTTACACCACGCCCAGCTCTCCTCCGCCTTGCGGGGGAGGGCGACCGGGGAAGGGCGTCAGGCGGGGAACGTGACGCGCGGTTAGTTGCCGGTCACTTGCACGCAGTAAGAAGCGTAGATCCCGAGGATGTTCGAGTAGCTGTTGTCTACCGAAGCCACCTTGGTGATTCCACCGGTCTTGGCGGCCGCGGCGACGGACGAATCGCCCGTCGTCACCCACCCGAGGATGGACGAGGAGCAGGCTTCGCCCTTCTTCGGGCCGAGATCGTTCTGCGTTACGTGTTCGTTCGCGTTCGTTCCGGCGTACAGGAAGCCATTGTTCACGCCGTGGCTGCTGAACGCAAAACTGGCGCAGCCGGTGAGAGCCCACAGCATCGCAGCACTGAGACCGAGCTTCACGATCGAGAATCGAGTCATGTGTGTATTCCTCCTGGATGGGGGTGCCCATTCGCCTCCCCGCGGAACTCCTCGTACCACATGTCCACTGCGATTTACGCAAGGAAACGACGCTGGGCAGCGGGCTCGGCGATGGGTGCCCGGCCTCACGGCGCATGTCGAACCAGCGTCCCGATCAGCTCTTCGACGGATTCCGGGTAAATCATGAACGCATACGCCGCTTCGCTGGCCAGCACGCGCTTGATGTAGGTGCGCGTCTCGTCATAGGGAATGCGCTCCACGAACACGTCGAAATCATCACTTCCAAATTCGGACATCCAACGCCGAACGGCGCCAGCGCCGGCATTGTAGGCTCCGATGGCGAGCGCCGGGCCGAGCGCGGGCGTGCTGCGAAGGGTTCCGAGGTGTCTCGCTCCCAGCAGGATGCACGTTTCGGGGTGAAGCAGACTGTCATCGCTGAACGCAAGGCCGGCATCGTGCGCAACTCCGCGGGCCGTCGTCGGCAGGAGCTGCATCACTCCCATCGCGTTGGCTGGGCTGCGTGCCACGGGGTCAAATCCGGATTCTTCGCGCAGGATGGCCCAGGTCAGGGCAGGTGGTATGTGTGCGGCCTCACTCTCGCGAACGACGACGGCGTTCCAGGCGCGAGGATAGGCGATGTCCCAAGCGAGGCGCCATCGACCGGCAGGGTAGTGACGGCGATACTCCGAGAGCCGGGTGCGTGTCATCCCGTACGCTGCTTCGATCGCTCCGGCGCGGTTGAAGAGCCATGCGATCGTCCAGAGCACCTCCGAGTCCACGCTGTCCGCGGTCATGCCGGTCAGCGTTGTCAGGCGCCGCGCAGCATCGATCTCACCGACATCGAGCAGGAGCTCGAATTGGGCAAACGTCGCCGACCCGAATTCGGAATGACTGCGCGTCAGGAACGGCCCTGCGGGCTCGTGGTGAGCCGTGGCCAAGACCAGCGCTCGTGCTGCGTCGGAGTCGCTGGCTGCGAGCCTCGACCAGGCGAGAAGCATGTAGTAGGAAAATGGCTGTTCGCGAACGAGTGCCTGGTAGTGATCGCGTGCGCCCTGGATGTCGCCGGAGAGTTCGGCCACTCGCGCACGGAAGTAGTTGGACCTTCCGCTCATCGGGCCACTCGACTCTTCAAGGCCCGTGGCGATGGCCCTGTCGAGCGCGCTCGCGGCGGCATAGAAGTCCTTTGCGCGGAGCTTTCCGAGAGCAATGCGAAACAGGGCCTCCGCTCGCATGTCGCCGTCGGGGTAGTCATCGGGTAGTGACGAGAGCATCGTCGCTGCGCGCGTTTCGTCTCCTTGATCGAGCGCCACGAGCGCGCTCCGATAGCGAGCATCGTCCGCGAGTCTATGCTTTGGAAACAGTTTCTCGACTCGCGCGAAACGGTCCGTTGCTTCGGCCGGTCGATGGGCCGACGTGCTCGCCCTGCCGCCGTAGTAGAGCGCAATCGCCAGCGACTCCGTGCCAGAGCATCGGGCGATCGCCTGTCCCCAGGCGTCGGCCGTCTCCACGGCTTTGCCGCGCGGCATTCCCTGTGCGCGTGCGATTGCAGCAGGGCAAGTCGGTTCGCGCGCTGCCCGGCTGCCCGGTTCGAGCTCTACGGTTCCCGGGGAAGACGGTACCGGGCGAGTCACCGGCGGGGCCTCGATCTGCGGCCCCCGGATCACTGTCGCCGAGTGGGGGATCTGTCCCGGCTCGCCCCGACCGGCGTAGGCGGCTGCCAGGAGCTTGTCCACTTCGTCTCGTGCCGCGAAGTCGTCCCCTACGGCGAGTGCTCGGGCGATGGCCTGGTCGTATCGCTTGGCCGCGACCAAGGCTTCGGCATCGCGCCAGGCCGCGTACGGCGCGAGGGCACAAATGGCCTGACCTTCCCCCGGTGCGAGCACCCGTTCAAACGCGCGGATGGCTTCCTCGATATCGTGGGCCGCAAAATGGAGTCGGCCTGCCGTGTAGTTCCACGTGCACGCGTGTTCCGAATCCGGCGATGCTTCGGCCATCGCATTGTCCATCGATCGGGCGGCGCCCGACCAATCGCCGGCCTGCTCGCTCGCGCGAACATCACCCAGCCGTGGATCTTCGAGAACGACGGACAGCGTGGGCATGCCCGTGTCGATGGGAACATCGGCCGCCTCAACGGGAGCGCTTGGCGCGCTCGGCGCGGGCTGCTTCGACGGAGTGGCCCCCGGAGTCCTGGCAGGACGGTCTTCCGTGGGTGACGTGCTCCGACACGCGCAGGCGACGAGGGCTGTCGCGACAAACCAGCGGCCATTCATTGCAGCGGTCGCCATGCCTCCAAATGTGCCTCGTCTTCCGCGGCTTCCGCGAGCGCACGAACTCGTTCAGTCCATCGCTCACGGTCCTCGTGGACCAGGCGGGCGTCGCTCTGGCACGCCATGGCCGCGTCTCGCGCCGCGGACTCCGCATCGAGCGCCGCCTGTCGACGAGCCACGGCTCGGCCCTGTTCCGCTTCCAGGGCTTCTCGTTCGGCGAACACTCGCATCTTCCACGCGTCTCCCCGTGCCAGGTCGGCAGCTCCGAGCTCGCCGCGTGCCAGCGCATGGCGCTCTTCGGACGTCAAGAGGGCGACCGCGTCGTCGTGCGCCGCGCGCCGTCGCTTGCAGTCGTCCAGAGCGCGCTCAGCCGAGACGCGCGCGTCGATGGCAGCGGCCAGGCGTCCGAGGGCCTTGTCGGCCTTGGAATCACGAAGCGTGGCGAGGGCTTCGAGCGGGTACTTCGACGGCCGCATCGATGGCGCGCTAGTCAGACCGACCACTCTTGGAGACACCTGACACGCACCGGTGGATCCCCCTGCGAGGCTTCGAGAGCGTCACACGCGGCAAGCGCAGCGGCGATCGTCGTGAAGTAGGGGATGTTCGACACGAGAGTCTGATGCCGAAGCGCGTAGCTGTCGTGGACTTCCTTCGCACCGATCGTCGTATTGATCACGATCGCGACCGAGCCTCCTCGCAACACATCTACGACGTGCGGTGAGCCTTCGGCCACCTTCTTGACGACGCTGACGGGCACGCGTGCCCGCGAGAGCGCGGCAGCCGTTCCTCTCGTCGCGAGAATGTCGAAACCGAGAGCGCGCAGGCGCTGGGAGATGTGGATGACCGCTGGCTTGTCGGTGTCCTTGACGCTGATGAATGCGGTGCGCTGCGTGCTCTGGGGCGCCGGGAGTCGCAGCGCGATCCCGCTCGCTTCCATCGCCTTGCCGAAGGCGAGGGCGAACGTGGCGGCAATCCCCATGACTTCCCCGGTCGATCGCATTTCGGGCCCGAGGATCGTGTCGGCTCCCGGGAACTTCGAAAACGGAAAGACGCTTTCCTTGACGCTCGTGTGGCGGGGAACCGGCCCTTCGACCACCCCGAGTTCGTCGAGCGTCTTGCCGACCATGACCATGGCCGCGAACTTGGCCAGCGGTCGCCCCGTCGCTTTGGACACGAACGGCACCGTACGGCTCGCGCGAGGATTGACTTCCAATATGAAGACCTCGCCGCCCTTTACCGCGAATTGCACATTCATAAGTCCGATGACTCCGAGTTCGAGCGCCAGCATGCGCGATTGCTCTTCGATCGAGAGCACGATCTCGGGCGACAGGGAATGCGGTGGGAGCACGCTCGACGAATCTCCGGAATGGATCCCCGCTTCCTCGATGTGCTGCATGACGCCGCCGATGACGCACCGTTTTCCGTCGGCAATGCAGTCCACGTCGACTTCGATGGCATCCTTGAGGAATTCGTCGACGAGGATCGTCTGCGTCCCGGCTTCCTTGGCGGCTTCAAAGGCTTGCGAAACGAAAACTGCTAGCTCGTCGGCGGAGTACGCGATGGTCATCGCGCGTCCGCCGAGCACGTAGCTCGGGCGAACGAGAACCGGAAATCCAACGCGCGCCGCGACGGCCATCGCCTCCTCGGGTGAATAGGCGATCCCGCTGCGCGGCCGCTTGAGCGCGAGCTTGGCCAGAAGATCGTCGAAGCGGCCCCTGTCCTCGGCTCGATCGATGGCATCCGCGCTCGTTCCGAGAAGGCGGACACCACGTTTCTCGAGGGGAACGGCGAGCTTGAGCGGGGTCTGGCCACCGAACTGCACGACAACCCCTTCGGGTTTCTCTTCGTCGACGATGTTGAGCACGTCTTCGAGAGTCAGGGGCTCGAAGTAGAGGCGATCGGATGTGTCGTAGTCGGTCGACACCGTCTCGGGATTGCAGTTGACCATGACGGTCTCGAAACCGAGTTCGCGCAGAGCCATCACCGCATGGACGCAGCAGTAGTCGAACTCGATTCCCTGTCCGATCCGGTTGGGCCCGCCTCCGAGAATGACGACCTTGCGGCGACCGGTGGCGGCTTGAGCTTCGCTCTCGGTTTCGTACGTCGAATAGAGATAGGGAGTGCGCGCCACGAACTCCGCGGCGCACGTGTCGACTCGCGCATAGACAGCGCGCGTCTCGGCAGCCAGACGCATTCGGCGGACCTCGTCCTCCGACGACGCACACAGAGTGGCAAGCTGTCGATCGCTGAATCCGAGGCGCTTCATGCCTCGGACCGAAGTCGCAGCGAGTCCGGTGGCGGCTAAGTCGAGCTCGGCGGATACGATTCTCCGGATCTGAGCTAGAAACCAAGGGTCGATCCCCGTTCGTTCGTAGAGCTCCGCGTCCGTGAAGCCTAGGCGCATGGCATCGGTCACGTAGAACAGGCGATCGGCCGTGGGGACAGCCACGAGCTTGCGCAGGGCGGCTTGGATCTCCTCCGTCGTCGCGGGTGGGCGTGCCTGGGGCATTTCGAGCTCCGGCCCCTCCATGACGACGTCACGCTGGCGTTTGGGTTCGGCCAATGCGCGGTAGTCGATTCGGTCGAGAAGCGATACCAAGCCGTCCTTGGACGTCTCGAGGGAACGAGCGGCCTTCTGCAGGGCTTCGCAAAACGTGCGGCCGATGCTCATCACCTCGCCGACGCTCTTCATTTGCGTTCCGAGCGTGCCGTCGGCGCCGGGAAACTTCTCGAACGCAAAGCGCGGCCACTTGACGACCACGTAGTCGATCACCGGCTCGAACGCGGCCGAAGTGCCGGTGATGTCGTTGCGAAGTTCGTCGAGCGTGTAGCCGACCGCCAGCTTCGCAGCGATCTTGGCGATGGGGTAACCCGTGGCCTTGCTAGCGAGCGCCGAGCTACGAGACACGCGCGGGTTCATCTCGATGACGTGGAAGCTTCCAGACTTCGGATCGACCGCGAACTGGACGTTCGCGCCCCCGGTCTCGACGCCTATCTCGGTCATCACGGCACGAGCCGCGTCGCGGAGCCGCTGGTATTCGCGATCGGTCAACGTCATGGCCGGAGCGACGGTGATCGAGTCGCCCGTGTGAACGCCCATCGGGTCGACGTTCTCGATGGAACAGACCACGATGAAGTTGTCCTTGCGGTCGCGCATCACTTCGAGCTCGAACTCTTTCCAGCCGAGGACACTCTCTTCGACGAGCACCTCGTGGGTCGGAGACTGCGCCAGCGCCCAGGCCACCTTGTCGGAAAGCTCCGCCTCGGTGCGGGCGATCCCGCCTCCGCTTCCGCCAAGCGTGAAACTCGGCCGGAGGATCGCCGGGAAGCCGATGTCTCGCACGATGGCGATCGCCTCATCCACGGAATGGGCGACTGCGGCACGGGGGCAGGTCAGCCCGATGCGTTCCATCGCCGCTTTGAAGAGAGCTCGGTCTTCGGCCTTTGCAATGGAGTCGGGGCGCGCGCCGAGCATCTCCACGCCGAACCGTTCGAGCACGCCCTGGTCGCGAAGTGTCATCGCGAGGTTGAGCGCCGTCTGACCGCCGAGCGTGGGGAGCAATGCCTGGGGGCGTTCTCGTTCGATGATGGCCGCGACCGTGCGCCATTCGAGCGGCTCGATGTACGTTCGGTCGGCCAACTCGGGATCCGTCATGATCGTGGCGGGATTCGAGTTGATGAGGACGATCTCGTAGCCCTCTTCGCGAAGGGCTTTCGCGCCTTGCGTGCCGGAGTAGTCGAACTCGCAGGCCTGGCCGATGACGATCGGGCCCGCACCCAGGAGAAGAATGCGCTGGAGGTCGCTCCGACGGGGCATCGAGATGGGGATGCCGATTAGCAGGACGACGGGCCGAGGGGTAGTGGCAGCAGATGGTTGGCGGGTTCGAAGACGTCCGAGCCGGTGCCTTGTAGAGTCAGCCCCTCGGCTCTAGAGCGGTGGTTGCTGGACTTCCATTTCGGTCGCAATCGCCTGGCTATCGTCGTCGTCGGTGTCCACGGCCTGGGCGTGGACGACCCGGTCGTCCCAGACCATTTGCCAGAGCTCCGCGTTGCGAATCGGAGGCGGCCTAGTTCCGGTGGCGGCCGACACGATCGCTCGAATTACGCCCCCGTGGGTCACGACGAGTCCGGGGACGTCGTCTCGAGCCGTCTCGCGAGCCGCTCGTTCGAATGCGGACGATGTCCGAGCAAGGAGTGCCTCCGAGCTTTCTCCCCCGGGCGGGATCTTGTGGTCCTCGCGCCAAGCACGCCACTCCTCGGCGTGCCGGGCTTGGCACTCGTCGCCCGTGAGTCCCTCGAAGCATCCGAACGAGCGCTCCCGCAGGCCGACGTCGAGACGGACGCCCGGAATGTCGAGGGCCGCGGCGATGATTTCGGCGGTCTCTCTGGCACGCGACAGATCGCTCGAAACGATGCCGCCGAGCGCGTACCCTCGAAGGCGCGCTGCGAGAGCGTGGGCTTGCGCGCGGCCGTGGTCGTTGAGGGGGGTATCGGACTGGCCCTGCCAGCGGTTGGCCACGTTCCAATCGGTTTCGCCGTGGCGCACTACCAGAAGGATGCGTTGCATTGCGCGGGAGTGTAGGGGATCTTGGCAAGACGCGCGGGGCTGCATCGTTCGGTGCCGGCACACGTTATCGGTACCCTCATTGCCCAAGCCCGGCCCGTTGAGGCCCCGTCCCGTGCTGCTATCCTGCGAACGGTGGTCGCCGTCGTTGGGCGGTCACGGGACTCTGCCGGTCTTCGTCATTGAGTCTCGCCCTTCGACGAACCAGCCCGATTGCGACACGGGCGAGCGGAGCGATCCCTGTCGCGAGGGTAGGAATCGCGAGAGTGAGCCTCGCGATCGAGAAAGCGAGCGATGAAATCGCCAGAGCGATGGAAACGACCGCGACGGCGAGCAATGCGATTGCGATAGCGAGCCAAGCGATCGAGAGAGCGAGCCAAGCGAGTGCGAAGGCGAGACAAGCAATCGCAATGGCGAGCGAAGCAATCGCGATAGCGAGCCAAGCGATCGAGAGAGCGAGCCAAGCGATCGAGAGAGCGAGCCAAGCGATCGAGAGAGCGAGACAAGCTATCGCAATGGCGAGCGAAGCAATCGCGATAGCGAGCCAAGCGATCGCGATAGCGAGCCAAGCGATCGAGAGAGCGAGACAAGCTATCGCAATGGCGAGCGAAGCAATCGCGATAGCGAGCCAAGCGATCGAGAGAGCGAGACAAGCGATCGAGAGAGCGAGACAAGCGATCGCGATAGCGAGCCAAGCGATCGAGAGAGCGAGACAAGCGACCGCGATAGCGAGTGAAGCGACTGAAAGCGCAAGCCGAGCGACCGCGATAGCGTGCCAAGCGATCGAACGAGCGAGCCGAGCGACCGCGTCGGCGAACCAATTGACCCCGTTGGCGAGCCGAGCGACGGCGTCGGCAAGCACAGTGATCGCGTCGGTGAGTGCCGCGATCGAAGTGGCGAGTGTCTCGATCGCGATTGCCAGCGAAGACATCGCGCAGACGATCCTCGCTACCCCGCGAACGAGCCAAGCCAACGCCCGATCGAAGTCCGCGTTGCAAGGAGCGTCGCCTACCGACCCCCGAACGCCGCCGCGCAGCGACCAAGCGTCGTCCATCAACGTGCGTAGACCCTCCTCAGGAGTCGCTCCAGTCGCCGAGCCCGAGGTGAATCGTCTTTCGGGGGCTACTCGAAGTCCAGTCGGCGCGCCCGAAAACTTGGCCTCACGCCCGCGCCCTCCGTAGCGTGGCGTTCGAAATGGGTGACCCCGTCCTCGGCACGTCTCCCACAGCGCCCGGGCTGTCGCTTCCGCGCATGCTCGGCAGCCGCATCCTCCTCAAGCTAGCGGCCCGCGGCGGGATGGGCGATGTCTATCTGTCGGCGACGACGGGGATCGACGGAGCCGAGCGGCCGTGCATCGTCAAGACCGTGCGCCGCGACCACATCACGGACGGGTCCTTCCTCGCGCGGTTTCTCGACGAAGCCCGCGTGCAAGCCCAGCTTCACCATCCCGGCGTCGCGCAGGTGCTCGAAGCGTCGACCGACGAGAACGGCGAGCCATTCACCGTGGTCGAGTATGTCGAGGGACGGTCCCTCGCGGAAGTTCGTCAGCGGGCGACACAAGCGGGCGTCAAGGTCGACTGGCCGGCCGTGATCGCGGTCGGTCTCGAGATCGCCCAGGCCCTCGCGCACATTCATAGTCGCGCCGCCGCAGATGGGTCGCCGCTCGGAATCGTGCATCGCGACCTATCGCCGCAGAACGTGATGGTGGGCTATGGGGGCGAGGTCAAGCTCATCGACTTCGGCACGGCGCGAGCTCACAACCGCAAATGCCACACGGTGACCGGCGTCGTCTTCGCAAAACCCGGATACATCGCGCCGGAAGTTGCACGTCAGGAGGTGGGCGATGGTCGAATCGATCTCTACGCGCTCGGCGTGATTCTTTGGGAGCTCTGTACGGGGCGGAAGATCGTGGTGAGCGATCCCATGCGGCACCTCGACGATGCAGCAGCGGGCAAGATCGTCCTTCCGCCCGCGGCTCGTCTTTGCAATGCCCCCGAGTCCCTCGACGCGATTCTCGCGAAGCTCACCCAGAGCGATCCGGTCGCCCGCTACGTCGACGCCTCCCACGTCGCCGCCGCGCTTGCCGAGCTTCTCACGAGCGCACCTCCGGCGCCGCCTGGGGAGCGAGGCGTCCGAGCGCGTATCGCTTCTCTGATGGGCGCCCTCTGGCCGAACGAACCGACCGCATCACGCGCCGAGTTTGCTCGACTCCTCAAGGAGTCCCGAAAGCTTCTCGACGTGCGAGCTCTTGCCGGAATGACTCCAGTCATCGCCCCCGTGTCGGCGAGCCTCCGATCGGCCAGTGCGGATTCTCGTTGCCTCGACGGCACACCCTATCGACTGCTACGTCCGGTCGGAGGAGGCGCGAGCAGCGTCGTGTGGGAAGGGGAGCACACGGAGCTCGGGCAGCGCGTGGCGATCAAGATGCTGGTGGCCGAGCACGCCAAGTCCCCGGGCGCGCTCGAGAGGTTTCGGCGGGAGGCGAGGGTGCTCGCGACTCTGTCTCACCCCCAGGTTGTCCGGGTTCTGGACTTCGGGACTGCGAGCGACGGCCGTGCGTTCTTGGCGATGGAGTTTTGCGAGGGCAAGACACTCGACGTGCGGGCTTCTCGTGGCGCGCTCCCGTGGCGTCAGGCGGTCGAGCTCGCGATCGATACGGCCGATGCCCTCGCCTCGGTACACGAGTCCGGGTTCGTTCACTGCGATCTCAAACCGCAGAATGTGATGGTCACCGAAGCTGGCCACATCAAGCTCCTCGACTTCGGCGTGGCCAGGGCAGCCCCCGATGGGTCGGCGGCGTCCCGATCGAGCGCCAAAGGGAAGGCTCCCCGAGGCTTCTCAATCGTCGGAACACCCGAATACATGGCGCCCGAACAAGCCTCCGGAGACGCCGTCGACGCACGTTCTGATGTCTACGCCCTTGGGTGCGTGCTCTACGAACTGCTCATTGGCAGATGTCCATTTGACGGTGCGTCGCCGGTTGTCGTTCTCGGAAAACACCTACGAGAAGCGCCGGTCCCTCCACGCGTGGCGGCTCCTCGCTGTGGGATTCCACTCTCCGTTGAGGCGATCGTTCTGCGAGCGCTCGAGAAGGAGCCCGGCCGGCGGTACCCGACGATGGGAGCGATGCGAGACGCACTGCAACAGGTGCTCGTGGTGCCGGAGCGGCGACGAAGCCGAGCCGTCCGCGTGCTCGGGTGGGCGGCGATGCTTCTCGTCGGCGTGGGATTGGCTCACGGCGCCGCGTCTCTGTCCTCGCGGTGGGGCAGGCAAGAGGCTGCCGCCCTCGACAGCTTCCGTAGCGCGACCGCTCCAACTGCGACGGTCGCGCTTTCGCCCGCAGCAGCCTCTGCGCCCGCAGCCAGCCCCGCTCCCGCATCGTCCAGCCCGAGCGCGGTCGCGTCCGATTCGATCGTCGCCTCGACAGACACTCCAGCGCTCCGCGACGCCAAGTCCCTGGCGAAGGCGCATCCGACCGACCCACGGGCGCTCGAGGCGTGGGCTCGCTCGGCGTTGCGCGCCGGCGATCTGCACGAGGCTCGCAGGGCGGCCAGCGCATGGGCTCTGCACGACGGCCGCTTCGAACCGCGCCTATGGATCGCGCGCATTCTCGAGGCTTCGGGTCGGCGTTCCGAGGCACGGGACATGATGGCGGAATGGCTCGAATCTCATCCGGACGCCGAAAATGCGCGCGCGGAGTATGACCGCCTATCGGGCGATCCTGGCGCGCGCTCCGTGGCGCGTCGCTGAGCGCCACCGAGAAGAAGGAGCCTTTTTCTCACCTTTCCGGAGCGCCTCGCATGCAGGCCGCTCGGCTTGTCTTTGCCCGCGCACTCGGTATAAGTCGCGCTGGCCGAGACAGGAATGGAGAGACTGGACTTCTTCGCGCCGTCGGTCGCCCTCGGCTTCAATCGCTACAAAGTGATCCTTCGGCTTGCGATCCCCACGGTGATCGCGATGCTGTCGCAGAGTGTCGTCAATGATGTTGACGTCATTTATTTCTCGCGTCTCCCGTGTCCTGCGTCGTCGAATGCCCAGGCAGCTCTTCTCCCTGCGCTCATTCTGACGTGGATGTTCGGAGGCAGCCTGGCGGCGACGGGTGTCGGAACGCAGGCGCTCGTGGCTCGTCGCTATGCCGAAGGGGATCGCCCGGCGGCGGGCGCGGTGCTCGCCAACGCCTCCTTCTTCTGCATCGTCGCAGGGGCTTTGATGTCTGTCGTGGGAGTCCTGCTCCTTCCGACGATGGTGCGCTCGATGATCACGGTGCCCGAAGTTCAAGGCGTCGCCATCGCATACACCCGCTGGCGAATGTTCGGCGTGATCTCGATGGGTTGGTCGATGGCGATCAAAGCCTTCTTCGACGGAATCGGGAAAACCTACGTGCACCTCGTTGCCGCGGTGTTCATGAACACCATCAATATCTTTCTTTGCTGGGTGCTCATCTTCGGACATCTTGGTATTCCGGCCATGGGTGCGCCGGGTGCCGGACTCAGTGCGTTCCTATCCACGTGGATCGGGCTTGGGATTCTGGTGGGCTATGCGCTGGTCGAGCGACGCGGCTTCCTCCCGTTGCGCGTGTCGAACCTGTCGCTCAAGGGCACGTGGGCGATTCTCAAGCTCTCGATCCCGGCGGCGCTGACGACGGTCGTCATGATGGTCGGGTTTGGGCTGTTCGCGCGGGCCGTAGGTCGCCTCGATAACGGCGTCGTCGGATCGACGAGGGTCGTTGCCGGGCAGTGCGGGGGCACCGAGGCCGTCAACAGTGCGGCCAACACCGACATCGTCGAGATTCTCAAGCTCACGTTTACGGCGTGCATGGCCTTTGGGACATCGACGGCGACGTTGATCGGCCAGTCCCTCGGCAGACACCGGCCCGACGAGGCACAGCGGTGGGGCTGGGCGAGTGTTCGTCTGGGCGTCGTCCTGTTCGGTGTCGTCGGCTTGTGCGAGGGCGCGCTTTTTCCCCACGCCATCGTGGGCTTCGTTTCCAACTCGCCAGCGGTCCAGGCAGCCGCCATCTTTCCCCTCCGCATCATGGGTCTCGCAACGCCGGTCATCGCCATCGCCATGATTCTCAGCGAAGGCCTGTTCGGCGCCGGAGAGACGAAGTTCGTGGCGCTCGCGCAGTTTCTCCTCATCTTCGGATGGCTCGTTCCGGGGTCGTACGTGTTCGGGCTGACGCTGCACATGTGTCTCAACGGGATTTGGATCGTGGCGTTCGTGTACGTTTGCTTGGCGGCTGTGACGATGAGCACCAAGTTCGCCCGTGGCGCCTGGATGAAGATTCAGCTGTAGGGGCACTTCCTCCGGCGTGCCGTGCGGGGATGCGAAGCCTCCGGATGCGAGCAAGCCCAGCGTTCGGACGATTTCCAGACGGACGCGCCTCCGAGTCCCCAAGTAACCCATAGAACTCGATAGTCGTCGCGGCAGCGGTGTCTTATGTCCGCATTGCCGCGAGCGTCAGAGCCCGTTGAGGCCTTCTGACAGGGGAATATCCAATGCGAATAGCAATGGCCAGCATCGGTCTGAGTGCGGCTTTCGTAAGTCTTCCTGCGGCGGCGGACCTCCCGACTGCGGCTCCCGCTCCCGCGAGTGAGCTGCCGCCACCGACGGCCGACACGAGCGGCGCCCAACTTGGCGACAGCGCCGATGTGACGGGGTCGACGGCAGGAAGCAAGAGCGATTGGCGGTTTAGCTGGAATGGGTATTTCCGGGCGCCGCTTCGGATCGGCGTTGGAAGCCGTTCGCCATGTCCTCCGGGAGTGTCGCCCGCGGCCAAAGCGGTGACCGATCTGGGGAACTTCAAGACAGCCATGGGCAATGCCTACAACGGCAGCACGTACAACAGCGTCTACTGCGCGGCTCCCGGGCAGAGCACGACGACGCTGCACTCGCCGTACATTCCGGACGACCAGTATCTGGCGTGGAACTACACCCGCCAGTGGGAGCAAGCTTGGGCTGAAGTATTCCTTAGCTATGGAAGTGACAGGATCAAAGGCACGGTCGGGCTGCAAGCGTATGACTTCACCGACGCGAGCATGCTCGGCAACCAGGCGAGCCCCGCGCAGTTCGGCATTGGGCAGGGCTGGATCACCATCACGCCGGACATTCCAATCGACGGCGCCAGTTTGAATTGGAAGGTGGGAGCATTCTGGGAAAAGTTCGGGATGGCCGGCAGGTACGACGGAGGTCCATACGACACATACATGTTCGGTCGAACGCATCAGATGGGGGAGGCCCTGACCGGCTCGTACAAGACTGGGGACGTGACGTTCAAGCTCGAACACGGATTCGGAGCCCATCTCGAGATGGTGCCCGCTGGAATTCCCGTGGGTGGGTCGCAGACATCTCTCAATTATGTGAACTACAACGGCTACAACAACAACTACTACCCACCCGGGGCATCGCCTGGATTCACGCTACTCAATCATGTCCACGCGGGTGTCGCCTACAAGAGGAGCCTCGAATTCAACGTCCACGCCCTGATGGCCTGGAGCCAGGACGACCGGGAAGAGGGCACGTTGGGATCTTCGCCGTACACGGGCGGAGCGGTGAATACTCTCGACTCGTCAAGTCAGCCCGACGGTCACCTCGACGTCGTCGGGGCCGAGGCGCGGCTGTCGGGCGGCTATCTCGGGGATCTCTATGTCGCCTACTCGCACATCGATGCGAAGAACGTCACGACCGTGGGCCCTGCTATCGAAATCCTGCACTCCCAAGGCGGCGGGGGACACAACGCCGGCAACGGCATCTACGAGAACTTCTTCAACGGGGTGGGCATCGGCACGGGGCAGATCGACACCCTGCAGCTCTATTACAACGGGCGCGTCAACATCGGTCCCGTCGACCTCAAAGTTGGATTTTTCGGGATGTACTCGACGGTCTACGGCACGGATGCGACGAGCATGAATCTACTCACGGGAACCGCGACGACAGGCACGGAGAAGCTCAAGTACGGAGCGGATCTCGTCGCGAATCTCCTTCCATGGTTCGGCGTGGGTGTCCGCGGAGATGTCGTCCAACCCGATTCCCACGATTCGAAGGAGTCGTTCGGCGTCGTCTCCCCAAAACTCATCTTTCGCACCAAGTTCGTCACGCACGAGGAGATTACCCTCCAGTACTCCCACTACTGGGACGGAGACGACGTGCTTCCGCAGCAGTGGCTATCGGCGGTCGGGCCCAAGAATATCGCCACGGCGACGGGATATGCCGCTTCGACGCCGCTGCTCAAAGCGGCGGGGCTGGCCGGAGGCTATAGGAATTACGCGGGCCCGCCCTATCCAAACGATTTGAACGCCTTCGGCATCAAAGCCACCATGTGGTGGTGACGGCTGGCCCTACGGAACCTCGAGCTCGCGGACGACGGAGTTCCCCGCGGCGTCGTACGCGCGGACGGCGAGAACGTGGGGACCGGGCGAGGTGCCGACGAGACCGATCACATCGGCTTCGACCGACTCGTCCGCACTGTCGAATACGCCGTCGACTGGAGCGAGAGGTCGCCATTCCAGCCGACCATCCACGGCATACTCCACACGAGCGATCGGCCCGACCCCGTCCACGACTTCAGCGCCGAGTTTGCGACCGCGAACGGCGAGAGCCTTGAACACGGGAGGCGTGTTGTCGACGAGCACCGGGGCGCTGTCGAGGGCGTGGTGGCTCGTGTCTTCCGGAGGATTCGCGAGTTCATCGCTCGCGTCTACGCGAACGCGATACTTGCCCTCGGGCAACGCGGCCGTGTCCCAGTCGAGCTCCGGCTTGGTGAGAACCTGGTCCGAGGGGGTTGCGTCGATCCACCGAGAGCTCCCCTCCCGGCGGAACTGAACGCGGAAGCGAAGTTCATCGCTGTCGGGGTTGTCGGTCTTCCACGCCACGTGAAGCACGCTGTCGTGCTTGGGCGCTTCCGAGCCGCTGGGCACGATGCCTTCCTTCGTATCGTGCACTCCCGACTTGGGATGCGCCGAGATCTCAGTCACGACCGCCCGCAGATTGTCCGTCACGAACGGAAGCGTGACGTCCGCGATCGTCGAGTTCGCTGCTTCCAGGCGCGCGCGAACTTGGATGTAGCGGCCCATCGGACTGACGACGGTTCCGCCGCTCGCGACGGGTGCACTCCACGCACTCCAACTGGAGTCGGGCGCCGACGTGTCGCCGGTGCGCGTCGACAGCTCGATGGTGCCGACGGCAGCGAACGTCACGCGACCGAAGCGCGCGCGGAGGCCCGCGTCGAGAGGCTTGCTCGTCCAGACGGCATCAGGGCCGCCCGTGCCGACGATCCGATGAACCACCGCGGGATCGCTTCCGACAACGATCCGCGTCTTGCCCGCGAGGGCAAGCGCGCCAATCTGGCGTTCGTCGGTGTCGGCCACGAGGGATACGACGTGCCCATCGTCGACCGTGTAAACACGACCTTCCGCGCCGGTTCCCACGTAGGGCGTCCCCTTCTCATCGAGCGCCAGGGACACGTAGTGCGTGTCGTCGTGATGCATCAGCCGTTCGGGGCGTCCGCGGCGGTCGAAGCGCCATAGCGCACCCTTGCCAGGCTTGATGCGCGGCGTGGCCGTTGGGCCTGCTGGATTGCGGCCGCCGGTCGCGTGTCGAGACGAGGCCGACGCGTCCGGCCCTTCGGCCCCCGCGGCCCCTCCGGCCGTCTCGTTCACGATGGCCCAAACCTCTCCGCCTTGTCCCAGCACGATGGCGTGCACGTCTTCAGCGGGAAAGTCGTAGAGGACTGTGGCGCGACCAGGCCCCTTGATCGCATAAAGCAAGCCTTGGCTGCTCGTTCCCGCATACACGGTGCCGTCGACGCCGACGGCGAGCGAGACGACGAAAGGGTCGTCCGCATGAAAGAGAACCGACG
>Ga0326728_10002101_pt1 | contig 67610 bp, 51 predicted proteins | sample MB3enrmetagenome_FD_207602 | JGI IMG/M metagenome (GOLD analysis project Ga0326728, IMG submission 207602) | Lab enriched peat soil microbial communities from McLean, Ithaca, NY, United States - MB31MN | ecosystem: Environmental > Terrestrial > Soil > Wetlands > Peat | place: USA: New York... | reverse complement strand
CGTCCCAAAGACGCGCGCCGGCCCTTCCAACCCGCTGACTAGCTGACTGCTAATCCCCAGCGCCGCCAGATCTCTCCTACCACCCATGCCGCCGGCAGATGTACTCCCGCACCGCACTCTCGATGTAGTTTCCATTCATATCCGCCGCACCAAAACCCTGCGGACACGCATAGAAATGTGGCCCGCCGCTGTTCTGGTAATCCGTACGGCTGTTCGAGGTGCCCCCAAACCCTCCCGGCGCAATGTCATTCAAATACCACGGCGAATTCGATCGAGTCCCGAACAACACCGTCACGTCGATCGTCTGGGAACAGTTGTTGAAGATCCGGTCCCAGCCGGTCGGGCTGGTCGGCGTCTTGCCGTTGAAGTCGTAGCTCACGCACCGATTCAGGTTGTCCGGACTCACAAACCGCGCTCCCACATTCGGGATCTGCTCGTTCAGATTGATGCCGCCGCCCGAACTGCCGCCGCTGCCGCCCGAACCGCCCGAGCCCGAACCAGACCCGCCGCCGGAACTGGCCACAGTTGTCCCCGTCCCATATCCACCACCCCCGCCGCTGCTCCAATCCGGGCAAGTCGGAGGATGCCCTGCCGGCCACGAAGTTACATTGGTGCAGGTGATGTCGAACTGCGGAATGCCATTGACGTAAATCGGCTTGCCCGGCGAACAGGTCACAGGCAGCGACACGTCCCCGTGCTGCACCATCACCCCCGGCACAATCCCATTGGCCGGACAAAGCACGGTGAGCGTCGGCCCGCTCGCGGTCTGCGTCGGCGCGGGCTTTGCTGGAGGAGCCACCGTACCCGTCGGCACCGGCGGCTTGCTGGCCTGCACGGACGCCGTCTGTTGCTGCTGCTGCGCTGAGCGCTGTTGGGCGGCCTGCTGCGCCTGCTGTTGCTGCTGAATCTGCGCAGCCTGCGCGTTGATCTGGCCCATCTGCTGGTTCAGCGCGCCCTGAATCGTGGACGGAGTGCCGCCCCCGCCGCTCGAAGCCGGGCTCGGCCCGTTGTCGCGCACCATCTGCACAATATTGCCGTTGGTCGCCTCTGTTACGCGGGGCGGCTGGGCGGCATTCATCTGGGTCAGCTGCGCGCGCAGATCGTTCGCTTTCTTCCTCGCCTTCACCGCATCGCGTTTGTACTTTCCAGCCACACCCCAGTTCAACCCCTTGAGCAGGACGTAGCCGACCGCCGTACCGGCTCCATCTGAGTCCGGCGTGGTGTTCTGGGCATTATTTGCGTACGACGATGCCAGCGCCTCGGCGTTGGCGGCCTCCTGCTCAGCTTCCGTCACCTTTTGCGTCAGGTCATCGACCTTGGCCTTCCACTTCGCATAAGCATCATCGGTCTGGGCTTGAGCAGCCACCTGCGGCTGCGCGGCAACAACCGCTTGCGCCGGCGCGGCGGGTTGCTGCTGCCCGCGCAGGTAGTTTCTTGCCTCTTCGTTGCCCCCGTCGGCGGCCTTCTGGTACCAGGGCCGCGCCTCGTCCTTGCCCGTGCCAGGAACAATTACGCCGCCACCCACCTTCTCTTCTTCGGTAAGGCGCGCAATCCTCAGGTATCCCTCGCTGTAGCCCTTGTCGCCGGCCTGCTTGTACGCTAGGTAGGCCAGAGCATACTTGGCTGCGGCCTCGTCTCTGGAGCCCTCAAGAAAATCGCTGTAGCCTGGGGCGCCGCTCGCCGGGGTCGCCTGTGCGCTGGGAGAACCCGCGCCTGCCCCGGCCTGCTGCTGGCCGCGCACAAACCACCAGGCCTTGTTGGTTTTGAGCAGGTTGCAGGAGGCTTCATCCATACTCACGTCGTTCCAGGTTGTTCCGTTACCCCAGTAGATGGAGCCGGTCCAACTTGAGCCGCCATTGGGGATGAAGCTGCCGGAGGCGAAGCCGTCGCTGCGCCGAACGTTCAGCACATTATTGGTCCTCTCGAAGCTCCAGGAGAAGTCTCCGAGGATTTCCGTCTGGCCTGCGCGCGACTCGCGCCATTGGCCTACCAGACAACTCTGCGCCGAGCCCGCCTGGCTCATTTGCGTCGTTTGCGGAGCCGCAGGCGCCGCCGCCTGCGCCATGGATGCTGGTGGCTCCGTAACGTCCAGTAATTCCACGTCAAAGATCATGTCCGCCTTGGGCGGAATGCCCGGGTGCGCCGCATCCGGCCCCGGACGCCCCTTTTCTCCGTAGGCCAGTTGGTAGGGGATGAAGATTCTCCGCTTGCCACCCACTCGCATTCCGCTCAAACCTTGGTCGAAGCCCGGAATCACCTGCCCCCGCCCTTGAAGAAAGAGCATCGGCTGGGGGTCTCCCATCACCGGCTTGCCGCCTGCATCCAGTACCGGCTTTCCGTCCCTCATCAGCGGCGTCTTTCGGTCGTAGGAAGAGTCAAGCTTCTTGCCACTATCGGCGAAGTACCCGGTGTAATGCACATGGTAGATCTTGCTGGGCTCGGCCAACGCGCCCGTCCCCACCCTGATATCTATGTAGCTCTCGTTTGAGAGCTGCTTGCGAACGCCTTGAACAGCCTGAATATACGAGCCATGATCCGCCGCCGGTTTGCTTGCTCCTTGCCCTGGAGCCGCCACCGGCAGCAAGGCGAGAGTCAGCATCGGAAGCACGAACGCAACCGCCGCGGGACGAAGCGCGGAAATGTGCGCAAGCAGACGAGCAAAGACACGAATCATAAGACGATTCAACCTCCAAGGGAATTTGGGGGCCCGTAATGCTGGTTGTATTGGTTGGGGAAGCTCCAGCCGCGAAGACCGGATACGTAGCGCCAGTATAGCGAAACTCTATAAATAAATTGCAAAATTCCGGATGAAACTCGCACCCAGCCCCGCCCGGACCAAGCGGCGCACTTTCGATGGATGAGTCTCCCAGAAGTGCCCCGCAAGGGCGACAGAACCCTGTCACAAACCCATTCCCTGCCCTCTGATCCCTGATCCCTGACCCCTGTATTTGCATATAATTTCCCCGATTTATTGCACACTGAAAGAAGATCGACGAAACGGCAGGCGGCAAACATGCACCAATCCCAAAAGATCCACAACTCTTTTGCAATCAACACTTGCAAATCAACACAAAGATAAACGTTTTATTTTCATGCAGATACAAACTCTTCCCCGAACAGCGCCACCTATCCCGGCACGCAACCCATTAATTTTCAATATGTTGGAGCTAAGTTATTTATAATCTGCACTTGCAAAATATTGCGCTATAACCCATTTATTTTCATACTCTTTACATTTCTTTACACAAAAAAGCCCCTCACGCCTCTCCACACCCAAAGCCCCGGAATAGTCAACATAACCCATTCATTATCAATAATATAGTAATAAGTCGTTTATAATCAACACATACAGCAAGGCCGGAGCGAAACCGCCCCGGCCTTGACCACTAACCACTAACCACTAACCACTCAGCACTCAGCACTCAGCACTCAGTCCCCATACTTCACCGAGCACCCGTACGGCTGCGTATACGGCTTGGCAACCGGCTTGCCCGCCAGCGCCGCCGTCAGCGCGTCGTTCAGGTAGTTGTCCGCGCCCTTGATGTCTGCCGAGTCCGGCGTCGGCACGCTGTCGATCGCCCCGTCGTAGACCACCTTCCCGTTAGGGTCGATCACGATCATCTGCGGCGTCGTCTTCGCGTTATACAGGTGCCCCAGCTTGCCCGTAGGATCGAGCAGCGCCGCCGTCGGCACGGCGTGCGCCTTCGCCATGTAGGCGTTCTCTTCGCTCGCCGTCACGTATCCCTGCTGCCCCGGCGCGGACGAGATCACCGTGAACCAGACCACGCCCTTCGCCGTCCACTGCTTCTGCAAGCCCTGCATGTTGCCCGAGTCGTAGTGCTTCTTGGTGAACGGGCAGTCGTGGTTGTGCCACTCCAGCACTACCCACTTGCCCTTGAAGTTCGCCAGTGTCTCAGCCTTGCCGTTCGAGTCGGTGGCTGTAAAGTTAGGAGCCTGCTCGCCGACGCGAACCTGCGCCGCTGCGGTAAAAGACACAAGCGCAGCCGCAACCGCCGCGCACAGAATAAGACGGGAATCCTTCATGGGTAAAACCTCCTGAGTTTTTCGGGGCGAACAGGGCGGGGAGGCCCTTGTTCATTGGACGAACCTGGTGTTGCCGGAGTTTCAGATTCAGGCCGCGTCTACTCGCCGCCTGCGGGCTGGGTTCGGGGCAGAGCCGCCAGCGCATCCGTAACGATCCCCGGCGTAAGCACCTGCGGCAGCAGTTGCGGCTGAGTCTGGCCCGGTGTGTAGAGCGCATAGACCGGCACCCCGCTCCGCCCAAGCGCAGTGAGCGCTTCGGTAATGGCCGGGTCCTCGCGGGTCCAGTCGGCCTTAAGCAGCACCACGTTGTGCGCGGCAAAAGCCTCCACCGCTTCGGGCTGCGTGAGCGCCACCCGCTCGTTCACCTGGCAGCTCAGGCACCACGCGGCGGTAAAGTCCACAAACACCGGCCTGCCCGAGGCCAGCGCGGATTGAACCCCCGCCGCCGACCAAGACTGCCATCCAGCCGCCGCCGTCGAGTTCGTAGCTGCCGGCGCGGGCTCCGCCCCCAGCTGCCGTTCTTCAACCGCCAGCGCAACCGCGCCCAGAATCAGCACCAGCGCCACAATTGTCGACCAGCGCTTCGCCGGCCACCGTCCCAGGAACCACCCCGCGATCGCCAGCAGCAGAAAGCCGGCCAGCAGCGCCGCCAGCGCGGTAGCTCCGTACCCCCCGGCCAGCACCCACGCCAGCCAGATCACCGTGGCAAAGATCGGCACCGCAACCGCCTGGCGCAGAATCTCCATCCACGCCCCGGGCTTCGGAAGCCAGCGCGTCCAGGCAGGCTGAAGCGTCAGCGCCACATAAGGCGCGGCCAGTCCCAGCGCGAGTGCGGTAAACACGGCGAAGGTTACGGCTGCCGGCTGAGCCAGCGCGTAGCCCACGGCCGCTCCCATGAACGGCGCGGTGCACGGCGTAGCGACGACCACCGCCAACACCCCGGTAAAGAAGCTGCCCGCGTAGCCTTGTTTGGCGGCCAGTGAGCTGCCCGCCCCGGTCAGCGTAAGCCCGATCTCAAACTGCCCGGCCAGCGAGAGCCCGAGGAAGAACAAGAGCCCGGCCATCAGCGCCAGAAACACCGGCGACTGGAACTGGAATCCCCAGCCCAGCGTGGACCCCGCCGCGCGCAGCCCGAGCAGCGCGCCAACCAGAATCCAGAACGAAACCAGAATGCCAAGCGTGTAGACCAGCCCATGCGCGCGCATCTTGTGCTGCTCCTTATGGCCCGAGTTCACCAGCGCAAGGCCCTTCAAGAACAGCACCGGAAACACGCAGGGCATCAGGTTCAGCAGCAGTCCGCCGACGAAGGCCAGCGCCGAGATGCGCGCCATCGCTCCGAATGCAAAAGCCGGCGGTGGCGCGGCAACTGTGCCCGCCACAGCAGCAATCTCATAGTTCCGCCCGCCCGCAAACTCGATTACGCCCATCAACTGAGCAGGGTTTGCGACGAGATTCGCATCCTTCTTCAGTTCGAGGACGATGCCCTTGGCCGTAGGCGTTGCAATCTGCGGCGAGGGGTTGTCGATGACGGTTTCGTCTGAGGGGAAGAAGACCGCCGACGTCTCCCGCTGGCCTGTCTCAACAGCCAGCCGGAAGCCGGTTGCAGTCGCCTGGAAAACGGCCCTGGCGTCAGCGGGCAGCGGCGCGGGAACGCGATCGCCAAGACGCTTGAAGATGTCTCTGTCCGCTGCGACCTCGACAACCTCTCCACCCGTGGCGGGGATGGCGCGTTCGACATCGAGCTCCGCCTTGCCGGGGATGCAGACCTCGCGACATACCAGCCAGTCGACTTTGGCATGAAGCACAACCGCCCCGGGTTTTGCTGTCTTCGCAACATCTATATCGAACGGGAAGAGAACTTCGTTCTCGTAGCCGAAATCCATCAGGGGCCCGAGCGGCAAGCGCGTCGGTGCAGGGAACCTCATAGCTCCGGCGCTCACGCCTTCCGGCAGGGTCCACTTGATGTGCGGCGGCTCGCCCGAGTCTCCGGCGTTCTGCCAGTAAACGTGCCAGCCCTTCTCAAGCTTGAAGTAGAGGCCCCCAGGGGTGGATTCACCGGGACTCAGTTCGCCTGCCGGGACTACCAGCTGCACGTGCAGGTGCTCAACGTCAGCGGAACTGGCCGCAGCCGCCGGACGCGCGACGGCAAGTGCAACAAGGCAAGCGAAGATGGCGGCGAATCGGCGCATAGCTGGCGAGGGGAAGCTCCTTGAAACTGGACTCAATGATTGGACGCGCGGCCCTGCCAATGGGCCGCAAATCTTGATGCTGAAGGCCTAAGCCTTGGTCTCTTCGGCCAGCGCTTCAGCCGGCTGCTCCACTGGCCGCTTTGCCGACCAGAACGCAATCGCCAAGCCCACAACCACCGCCCCCAGGCTGGCAAGCTGCGCGTTGGAAAGCCCCCAAAGAACCTTGGGGTTGCGGCGAATAAACTCGACCAGAAACCGCGCCGCGCCGGTAAGAACCAGGTAATGCCCCAGGATCATGCCGGTGGCATGCGGCTTGCCTGCGCGCCGCCACAGCCACCAGCCGATGATGAGGCCCGCAACGAACTCGTAGAGCGGCGTGGGGTGTACGCGCTGAAGCGTAGGCTCAATGCCGTTGGGAAAGCTCATGCCCCAGGGCAGCGTTGTGGGAATCCCGTAGCAGCCGTCGCCGGAGAGCAGGCAGCCGATGCGGCCGATGCCGTAGCCGATCGCCGCGCCCGGCGCGGCCAGGTCGAGCGTTCTCAGCGCGCCGATCTTCGCCCACCAGCCCTGAAGGAGCAGGGCCGCGATTCCAAAGACCAGGCCGCCATACCAGGCAAACCCCGCCGTATCCCAAAGCACCCGCCAGCCCAGGGCGTGAAAATCGGCCGGGGTGTCGAGCACGTGCCAGAGCTTGGCACCCACTATGCCGGCAACCACGGTCACCGCCACGATTCCCACCGCGTCGGCGTCGATGCGCGCCCGCTTGAAGCCGCGCTCGACGATGATGGCCGCGGCGACAGCAGCCAGCCACAGCATGAGTCCAAAGGTGGGGATGTTGAAGTGTCCCAGATGCAGATAAGGCAGCATGGCTTCAGTATAGAAGGCCAGCTTGATTCCATGCCGGAAAAGGCCGTTCCGCGAGGTCTAGAAGTGGTACTTCAAAGAGAACTGCAGGTCGCGCGGATCCTGGGCGCTGCTCACCGCCCCAAACGACGGCGAGGTCTGGTTTCCTGAAGAGTTGAAGGTGGCGATGCGGCCCGGCAGGTTGAAGTTGGGGTGGTTCAGGAGATTGAACGCATCCAGGCGAAGTTCCAGCCGGCTCTCGCCGAGGACCGCGAAGTCCTTTTCGAGCGAGAGATCGAGATCCACATAGCGCGGACCGAAGACCGTATTCCGGCTCTCGTTGCCGAAGGTCCAGGCGGCGGGAAGCGAGAAGGCGGCGGTGTTGAACCACTGCGCGGCGGTGCGAGGTCCGCTGTTGGGATTGCCCGTTACGTTGGGCCTCTCGACGTTGGTGGTCGAGTTCACCAGCCCAACATCCGCCGGTTCGTTGCCCGCCGAGGTAGAGAGATTGACGGTGAAAGGCGCTCCGCTTTGGGCCGTGAACAGCCCGCTCAAACGCCAGCGATCGAGAGCGTTCCTGCGCCATCCGGTTGCGCCGCCGGCGAGAGGCAGATCGTAAGTTGCCGAGGCGGTCACGCGATGGCGATGGTCGAACGACGAGAGTCCGGCCTCGCGCTGGGGCGCGTATTCGTTCTGCGGCAGGTTGTACTCGTTGTTGGTCGTGCCCGCATCCGAGGCATCGTCGAGCGACTTGGAAAACGTATACGAGGCCAGAAAGTAAAGCCCCCGATCAAGACGGCGCGTGGCCTTGGCCGTAAAGGAGTTGAAGCTGGCCCAGCCATTCCAGCGGATGGTGGTGAAGGCCGCCAGTTGCGGGTACGGGCGGCGCGAGGCCACCGACGATATGGTTCCTGCGGGCGGCAGCGGCGGCATGTTGACGCTGGTCGAGCTGTCGGCGTGGATGGTGCGCGAGCCCACGTACTCTAGATCGAGCACCGTGGCAAGCGGCAGGGACCGCTCGATGTTCAGATCCCAGACCTCGTTGTACTCGACGCGGAAGTTGTGGTTGACGCTGTTGGCGCCGATCGAGCCGGGAACCTTGTAGTTGGCCGGGGAGAGAATCGCCTCCGTGGAGTAATTGGAATTGAAAGCAGACGGAGCCGTAACCGTCTCGGTAAAGAAGAATGGCATGTTCTCGGCTAGGTTCTGGAGGATGCTGTAAGCGGCCTGGTTGGTATAGACGCCGAAGTTGGCCCGCACCAGCGCGCCCCGGCTTCCGGGCGAGTGCCAGAGGATGCCGATGCGCGGCGAGAAGCGGATGCGGCGCGGCGTAAGCAGGCTCGGGTCCCAGCCCACGGAGCTGTTCGAAACGATGGGCACCGGGCTGAGCGCTGCGTTGAAGGCCGCGGAGGCAGGCAGCGCGGCAGGGTTGCCGGAGACCACAAACTCCGGACCCGCAACCGGATCGAGATCGATGTCCGCGGTCTGATTGGAACCGGCCGAGAGGTTGCGGTTGTACTCGTAGCGGATGCCGGCGTTGACGACCAGCCGATCGGTTACCGCCCAGCGGTCCTGCAGGTAGAGATGAAGCCAGTTGGTGGTCGCGGTCTCAGCGCCCTCGCCGAGGCCGATCTGCGCCGAGGCCGGTTCGCCTTTGAGAAAGTCGCCAAGGGGCGTGCCCGTATAGACGCCCGTATAGGTGTAGACCCCGCGCGCGTTGTTCGGGTAACGGGGCTGGAAGTTGAAGTGAAACAGGTATGCGCCGAAGCGGATGTTGTGGGCCTTGCGCTGCACAATCACGTTGTCGTAAAGATCGAAGTGATTGTCCACGCGCGATGTAAATCCGGTGGGCGAGCCGATGGTGGAGAATTCGCTGCTGAGGTTGAACTGCGGAAAGCCCGCATCCGCCGGATTCGCAGTCGTCCCCAGAATGCCGTTGGTGGCGGCAAAGGGATTGCCTGCGTTGGGATCCTGCTGCCCGCCGGAGACGCGCAGCCAGCCGATGCGCAGGTCGTTGGAGATGCGCGGGGAGAAGGTGTGCGTGTCTCCCGCGGTGAAGTCGATGGTGTGGGTTCTCAGTTGCCTGCCAAAGGCGGGCAGTTGCGCCTCGTTCAGGACGGCAGAGCCAAAGGGATCGACTTCGTGGGCATCGAATAATGCGCCGTAGACAAATGCATAATCTGCCTGTGACAGCGCACCGTCAAGCCTGCCGCTCAACTGATCGAAGTGCTCGACCCAGGGGCTCACGGCAAGCAGGTTGTTACTCGATCCGGAGAGATTAGGCAGCGGAGTAAACGCCGGCTGAAGAATCGCCACCGCTGCCGGATCGAACGGGCCGCTGACGCTCGATGCGCCTAGTTGCCCCAGCCGCTGCTGTGCGGTGGGGACCGTGAACAGGTGGGTCAGGTCCTGGTGCAGCCGCAGGCCCTCGTAGTTTGCGAAGAAGAAGATGCGATTGCGCTTCAGCGGTCCGCCGGCGGCCGCGCCGAACTGGCTTTCGTGATAAGCCGGCGCAGGCGACCCGCTCAGCGTGAAGTAGTTTCTGGCGTCCACCGCATGGTCGCGGAAAAACTCGAAGGCTGAGCCGTGCATCTGGTTGGCGCCCGATTTCGTGACCACGTTGATCACCGCGCCGGACTTGGAGCCGAACTCCGCCTCGTAGGAGGTCTTGTTGAGGATGAACTGCTGAATCGAATCGGCAGAGGGATTGAGCACCACGTTGTTGTAGTACTCGTCGGTGATGTTGGTGCCGTTGACCAGAAACAGATTGTGGCCTGTACGCTGGCCGAGAACATTGATCAGAGCGCCGGTCTGCTGGAGCGAGTCGCCGCGCGTGCCTCCGGGCGGGCTTACGACGCCTTCGCTCAGCAGGGTGAGCTGCAGCATCTGGCGGCTTTTGAGGGGCAGCTCGACGATCTCGTGGTCCCCAATTACCTCTTTGATCGACGGCGAACCGGAGGGAATCCCGGTGGCGATGGTCTCGACCTCGGCGGTCTCCCCGGCGCTGCCGACCGCGAGAACAATCGGAATCTCGATGCGATCGTTGATGCGCAGCGCGATGTGCTCGGCTTTGTAGCTCTTGAAGTTCGCAGCTTCTGCGGAGAGCGTGTAACCGCCGATGGGCAGTTGCGGAAGATCGAAGTGCCCCTCGGCATCGGAGACCGTGCGGAAGGTCTGCCGGGTTGCCTCATCGACGGCCGCGATCCGAGCGCCGGGGATGCGCGCGCCGGTTGAATCGGAGACGTCGCCCCAGAGTTCGGCGGTATTCATCTGGGCTGAAGCGGGAAGAGAAAGCGCCCAACCCGCGAGCAGAACCATGGCTACCAGTACTCCAGCCCGACATCTGCCGCGCGATGGCCGGCTCAATGAGGGCCAATGCAAAACACTTTGGCGGTGAGATCTGGTCATCGTTCCGCTATCTCCCGGACTGTCTTTGATCGAGGGAAGGTTTGACGAAATTCACTATACAGAGACGATGAGACAGTTGGAAACCGAATTGATGCGCTGACAACGATCGCCTCTGGGATAGACTTTGGTTGTCCGAACAGAAAAGGAGCAGAGCAGCGATGGAGATTTGGCGTGCAGGAACCCGGCCCTCAGCCAAGGGGCCGACAGACTATTTCACAGGCACGGTGCGGATCGATCCGCAGTTTTCCGCGCCTGAGCCGGCACGGGCAAACGGGGCGCTGGTGACCTTCGAGCCGGGCGCGCGCACGGCATGGCACACGCATCCGCTCGGGCAGACTCTGATCGTTACCGCGGGCTGCGGGCGCGCGCGGCGCTGGGGAGGTCCGGTTGAGCAGATCCGTCCCGGCGACGTGCTCTGGTTTGCGCCCGGCGAGAAACACTGGCACGGAGCAGCGCCCACCACCGCGATGTCGCACATCGCCATCCAGGAGAAACTGGACGGCAAGGCCGTGGACTGGATGGAACACGTGGCTGACGAGCAGTATCTCGGTTAGCTACTGCTAAATACAGAGCGGCGGACAGTTGTGACAACGGTCCGCCGCTCTGTATTTCAGATTTCGCAGCCGGACTACTTCTTACAGACGTAGCTCGTAAAATCGTCCTCGCTGCCCGAGCCCGTGTACGTAGCCACCGCGGGCCACGCGCAGGTGGGCCGCGTACGCACAACCTGCCCGTTCGCCGTCTTCGACAGGACGATCTGATCCGGCGCAATGTTGTTCGTCATCCAGGTGTCGAGCGCGGCCAGTTTGTCGAACTCGTTCGGTCCGCTGCCCCCGCCGCAGTGCCCCATGCCGGGAACCACGAACAGGCGCACCTGGTCCATCTTGGCCGGGTCGCTCTTGACCACGTTGTCGTAGTACTGGCCCAGCTCGATGCCGTTGCGCTGCTCGGCCCAGCCGCCATACATCAGCAGCTTGCCGCCGCGCTCAAGAAACGGCTTGAGGTTCGAGCCGGCCCGCATCACCGGGTCCACAACCTCGCGCGCCTTCGTCACATCCTTGTCAAAGTCCATCGTCTTCCAGTCCCAGTTCGGGTCCTGGTAGACGGCGTACTTGTAGAGATCGGTGGCCACCGTAATGATGTGCGCCATGCCGCTGCGCGCGTAGTCGCTCTCAAAGCCAAGCGGAATGCCCGGGAAGATGTGCTCACCGGTGCGCGGATTCACCGGCCCCTCGTAGATCTTGCGGGCCATCTCGACCTGGGCCGCTGTGAGGCAGTCGGGCGCGTCGCCGTTCTTGCACAGCATCGAGCCCGGGTCCCACTTGCAGCTTCCCGGATCTTCCACAAAGCCCTGCTTCTGGCCGATGGGCGTGGCGCAGGCCTTCAGGATGTTCTCGTGCATCACGGCGAACTTCTCGTTGGGAATGACGCCCTCGGGAAACTTGAGCGAGAGCCAGGCCGGCCAGATCTGCACCAGGTTGAACATCGACATCGGGTTCATGGGCGCGCCGGCCACGATGCCGTCGTAGTCGGCAGGGTAGCGGTCCGCCTCGACCAGCGCTTCCATGCCGCCCAGCGAGCAGCCGATCCAGTACGAGAATTTGGGATCGGCCTTCAGATAGGCCTTGATGAGCTCTTTGGCCCTGAGCGTCATCTCATGATCGGCGCGGTAGCCGTAATCGATAAACTTCTCCGGGTGACCGGGGATGAACGCGCCGGTTGAACCTTCGTGGCCGGTATCGGTGCTGGCCGTTGCGTAGTTGGCCTTGATGGCCTCCACCATGCCGCGGTACTGGATCGATCCGCCAAATCCGCCATTGCCCACGGCGTAGAACTTGCCGTTCCAGCCGGAGACGGGCAGCCAGACCTCGATCTTGATATTGGAGTCGCTCGACGGCTTGATGGTGGCGGCTACCCGGCAAAAGGCCGGCATGTTGCTGGTTGCGGGCGCGGGCGGCGGCGCTCCCACTGCACCAGCCAGAGGAGCGGCGCCGGGCCGGGCCTGACCGCCGGGGCCGCCGGGGCCTCCAGGACCACCGGGGCCGCCTTGTGGTCCTCCCGGACCTGCTTGTCCACCGGGACCGGCCGCTGCGCCGGGAGGCGGGCCGCCCATGCCCTGCTGGGCCGGCATCTTGAACTCGCCCGGCTGAACCAACTGCGCCATGGTGATGGTGGTGTTGGGCAACGCCAGACTGGCCAGACTCTCGCATGAGGCCTTGGCGGGCGCCGCTTGCTGGCTGTGGGCCAGAGCCCCCAATACAATTGCGCACGATAACCCTGCCGCAACTTTGCGCAACCAGGAAACCGTCTCGAAGCGTCTTGACCGATCATGCCCTTGCATCATCTCTCCTGCTCCTTGTTCATCTTTCCGTGAGTGCAGGCAGCAAGCCCCGGATCGGTCAGAGACCTGTCCGGGGCTGCGTTGCTGCTTTGGTTGTTCGTCCGTCTTACCTTCGAATTACTTCTTTTTGTCTTCCACCACCATGCCGTTTTCCGCGTGGTAGAACTTCTGGTTGTCGGGGCCGATGATCCTATTCTCTTCCGTGTTGAAGACGATGGGCAGCGCCTCGGGTACCTTCACAGGCTCAAAGTTCGCCGCATCGTTCTGGTCGCCGGTTCCCTTGTACTTGGCAACCATCGGGTAGGGAAACAGCGGGCGTGTTGCGATCGTCGGCTGAGCCGGCGTGGCATACGGCATCGATGGCGGTCTACCGCCAGCAGCGCCAGGTCCACCGGGACCAGCCTGTGCACCAGGAGCGCCTGGGGCGCCGGCAGGAGCACCCGGACCTCCGGGGCCTCCAGGGCCGCCCGGCCCGCCAGCCATCATCGCTCCACCCGGCGCGCCCGGGCCACCCGCCTGAATCGGAACAGGCGCAGCTCCACCAGGTCCCCTCTGCTGGTTGGCCGTTCTGCCGGCCACAATCACTGTCGGAGCCTGCTTCATCTCCGTCCAGGCCATCAGCGGAGTAAGCGTATCGATCTGCGGGAAGCCCGGGCCGCCGCCGCAGTGGCCAACGCCAGGCAACAGGAACAGGCGCATGAACGTGTCGGTCAGCTTGGCGCCCAGTTGCTTCTGCACGCCCTGGTAGAAGGCGATCGTCGTCGCCGCAGGCATCGATTCATCCACCAGCCCGTGCCACACGATTAGCTTGCCGCCGCGCGCTTCAAACGGCTTCAGATTCGTGTTTCCCGCGTTGTAAAGTGGTGCGCCCAGTTCGTTTATCTTGGTAAACCATTCCTCGGTGTAGGCCCACGACTTGAACTCCTCGTCGGTCATCACCTTGGGCATAAACAGGTACTTGATGTTGCCTCCGGCCATGCCGCCGCCGCCGCCCGGACCGCTGGTGCCACCCGTTGCCGCGTTCGGCAGTCCCCATTGCAGCTCGGAGCCGATCGTATAGCCATTAAACGTGAAGGCATGTCCCTGCGCATCGGTCGGGCCAACGTAGTATGCCGCAAGCACCTTGGTCTCTTCCGGCGTCAGGCACTTCGAAGTGTCGGTCGTGCCCGGAGCGCACTCCACCCACTTGGGATCGAATTTGCAGCCAAAGGGATCTTCAAGCAAACCGTCATTGACTCCCGATAGCGTCGGGCAATGCGCAATCACCGCATCGTGAGCGATCGTCAGCCGGCTCTTCAGCAGAATCGGAGAACCGTCGGCGCGCTTGTCCACCACGCCTTCCCAGCCGTGGAAGAACGAGTTGTGTACGCTGATGCCCAGTACCGGCGCGCCGGCCGAGATGCCGTCAAAGTCGTCGGGGAAGCGCTCGGCCTCCATCAACGCCTCGCGGCCGCCGTCCGAGCAACCCACGAAATACGCGAACTTCTGCGGCTGGCCGTAGTAGCTCTTGATCAGCGCCTTCGCCGCCAGCGTGGTCTCGTGATTGGCGCGATACGCAAAGTCGATGCGCTTGTCGGGATCTTCGCCGAAGTTGCCCTGCGGACCGGCGCCGGGCCCCATGCCGCCGGAGTGGCCCATGTCGTCGCTCGCCACCACGAACTCGCCGTTCAACGCCGGCACGCAGGTGCCCGCGTTGCCAATGCTGGCGTTGATGCTGCCGCACATGCCGCCGCAGCCGGCCTCAAGGTAGCGCTGCGTCCAGTGCTCCATCGGCAGATCCACTTCAAAGCCCACCGCCGGTGCGATTGTTCCGGTCACCTTGCAGTACTTGCCCTTCGGCGTGTCGCGCTCCTCGGCCGCCTTGATGGTCACCTTGTTGCCAACCGCCTGCGCCAGCTCGGCCTTGGCCAGCGAGTCGCAGGAAACGGCCGGCTTGACGACCGGCAGGTTTTGATAATCGGCCGCGCGGGCCTGGGTCGCCAGACCGGCAAACAACAAACCGGCAGCCAACACCCCTGACAACTTTGTAACTTTGTTCATATTCCTCTTCTCCTCGCAGAGATACGGGTAACTACAGCTCGTTTCTACAATCCCCGGGCAGCAATCTCGTTCGCCCGGTGTTCATCCGTGCAATGTCGATCCGCCCCAGTGCGCATAAAGCCGGGGCCGGACCGGTAATCAACCAGAGCGATTCAGGCATCTGGCTCAGGTTCGATGAGGGCGCGGTGTGATCGAAAACACTTTTGAGATTCTGTACGCGCCGTCTCCTCCAAACACGCCGTCTCCATGGCCACAAACGCAGCTCAGTGAGCAGGCACCCCTCTCCCGTCGATGGACATCATCGAGAAACCGAACATTGTTTCGCAAATCATCTTAGGGGCCGCGTCGAGCCTCGTCCAGTAACAATTTGTAACGAATATGCAAGCAGTTGTAACGGAGGCGGGGCAGACGCTCGGCGGTGAGAGAACAACCGGCTCTATTGCACGTCCACGGAGTGGAAGCCAAGCCCATAGAGCAGCACGGTCACGCTCGCCCGGGCGTTCTGGCTGGCCTTCACGAGGATTCCGTCGTCGAGCGCGGCCTGGCCGATCTGCTGCTCAGCGATCTGGCGGGTCTGGGCCTCCAGATTGGGGTCGGTGGGAACCAGAAAGCCCGTCGATCGCGAGTAGACGCGGGTCTTCCAGTTGTCGATGCGCGTGGTGAGGACTTGGGCGGCGGGCAACCGCACCTTCACTGCGTCGCCGTTCACTTGAACGTCTCCATCCTTCAACTGCGTCAGATCGATGCCGGCGACGACTTCGCCGTGGGCCACCAGCAGCAGCTTGTCGCCGGCAAGAAAGTCGGGCAGGTAGGGGTTCCCGCGGTCTCCCTCGACGATCTTGTCGAGGGAGTACTCGACGGTCTCGAGGCGGTTGAGCTGTCGGATCTTCTCGACCACAGACGGGGAAGTGGTGTTGAAGCTGTTGGCGCGGCCGGTGAGCTGGGCGGCAAAGCCCCCGAGAATGCTGCGGACGGGAAGGCGGCCTGCCAGCGAGAGCGCGGCGATGCCGAGAGCGACGCCGAGGGCCAGCGCCCCAATGAGGGCGTTGCGGATTGCCTTGAAGTTGCTTTTCAATTCCTCGGCGTGGCCTTTCCCATCCTCGACGTGGTCTTCCCGTTCCTCGATGCGGCCTTTGGGTTCCATATAAGTCTGTCCATGCCGGCCCGGGTTCCGGCTCCTGCCTGCGATTCTCTCAGATCGTGGCGCTTGCCGCACCCGCATTCGGGCTGCCGGTCGAAAAAACTCGGCAAATGCTAACATCGAGATGTGGCCCCGTAGCTCAGCTGGATAGAGCATCGGTTTCCTAAACCGCAGGTCGGCTGTTCGAATCAGCCCGGGGTCACCATCCTTCCCCCAATTCTCTGCTTCCACTCCTTCCCCAAAACTCCCGGGGCCGCGGTTGCGCCGGATTTTGCCCCGGCCCCGGCCGGCGATGCGGAGAATGCGAACCCCGATCTCCGCACATCATGCGGTGAATACGCTCTCTGATCTCCGCAAATGTTGCGGAGATTGTGCGTGCCGTTGCGGCTAGTCCTTCCCTTTCAGCCATCCCTAAGCAAGCCCGGCGATGCGCGCCGGGCAGAGCAAATCTGTCGAATTTCTGCTACGATATTGTTTATGAGATCGAAACCGCTTCGATCTCATCACCGTACGCGGCAGAGCCAGACGTGGGAAAGGCCCTTGCCGTCGGCAACATAACCAACGCTGGGATGTTCGGGAAGGCGGTGCAACTCCGCCACTGCCCCGCAACTGTAAGCGCGGATTAGCTGGCTCGTGTCATTAAGATGAGGCCACTGGGAGGAGGGAGCCAAAAGCTCCATCAAGCTTCCGGGAAGGCCGGCACGAGCAAGAAGCGCAAGTCAGGAGACCGGTCCCGAGGCGTATTCGCCGCTTTCCCGTTCCGAGGGGGACGAAGGAGCATCTTAATGTCATCTTCCTGTTTTTCTAATCGTTTCCGGCCTACCCTGGCTGTCGCAGTCTTGTTTGCATTTTTAAGCATTGTGGTCCCGGCAACGCTGTTTGCCGCCTCGGTACGCGGCGTGGTCAGCGACCCAACGGGCGCGCGCATCCGCGGAGCCGGCGTCGCGCTGGTGTCGAACGGCGCAGTGGTTGCAAGCGCGTTATCGCAAGCCGACGGCAGCTTTCAACTCACAACCGGGGCAGCCGGACGGTACTTCCTGGTCGCGACGGCGGCAAACTTCCGCCAACTCGCGACTCCTGATTTCTATGCCAGCGCCTTCGATGCGGTGGAGCGGGACCTGGTGTTGGAGCCGGCCTGGGTGCACGAGTCGATCGTGGTCTCCGACACCGGCACTCCGACGCCGCAGCCCCAGACCAGCGGAGCGACGACCGTGATCGGGCCGCTCGATCTGGCGCTCGACACCAGCTTCGTGAGCGCACTGCGCCAGGTTCCGGGAGCCTTTGTCGTCCAGAACGGGCAGCGCGGCGCGGCTACATCGCTCTTCCTGCGCGGCGGCAGCTCGAATGACACGATGGTGGTGCTGGACGGCGTGAATGCCGGCGACCTGGGCGGGCACTTCGATCTGGGTCCCCTGTCGAGTACGGGCTTTGAGAGTGCGGAGATCTTTCGCGGGCCGAATACGAATCTTTACGGCGGCGACGCGGCCAACGGCGTTGTAAGCCTGACGACGCCCCACGGCACAACCAGCTTCCCCTCCGTATTATTCCGGGCCGAGGGCGGCAATCTGCAAACGTCGCACCAGCAGTTGCAGGTCGCCGGAGCGCGCTCCAAGCTTGACTACCTGGCGGCCTTCAACTGGCTGCAGACGACCAACAATCTGCCCCGGGACGCCTATCACGAGGCCACCAGCACGGCGAACCTGGGCTGGGCTCTGAACTCGGCGACCCAGTTGCGCGCCACCGCTCACTATGGCGTGGACGCCACCGGCGTGCCCAACGCGTGGGACTTTTATCATGTCGCCGACGACGCCACCGAGAAGGACCAGAACCTCTACCTCAGCGGCGCAATCGAAAACCAGACGACGGCGGGCTTCCACAACAGCTTCCGCTACGGCCTCACCCGCAAGCGCGAGCAGGACCACCGCTGGACCCAGCAGGGCAGTGGCACCTTCGACGCCTGGGGCGACAGCTACGGCTATCTGGTGACGATCGCCGGCGCAAACGGCTACTCCGCCAGCGGCCAGGCGCTGCTCGACTACTCGCCCAGCTCCTACTATCAGCTCGTAAACAATCGCGACCAGTTTGTGTACCAGGGCGATGTGACGGTAACGCCGCATCTGGCCGGGCTGATCGGCTTCCGCTACGAGCAGGAGCGCGGGGCGGAGCCTCCCTACTACGCGCCGGTGCATCGGACCAACTACGAATATCTGGCCAGCGTCCACGGCGACTTCAAGAGCCGCTTCTTCTATACGCTCGGCGGCGGCATCGAACACTTTGAGCTGGGCGGCCTTGAGACCTCGCCCCGCGCCGGATTTTCCTTCTGGGCGCTGCGGCCGCGCAAGGGCGCATTCAGCGGCACCCGCGCCTTCTTCCAGTTCGGCAAGGGTTATCGCGAGCCCTCCCTGACCGACCAGTTTTATTCGCTCTCGAACTTTCTCGAGCAGAACGGCGGGGCAGCCTCCATCCAGCAGCTCAAGATCCAGCCCCTCAGCGATCCCGCGGCGCGCACCTGGGAGGGCGGTGTCGAGCAGAGCTTACTCTCCCAGCACATCGTCTTTCGCTCGAATTTCTTCCACACCCAGTTCGGCAAGCAGATCGAATATGTGGGCCTCGACCTGGTTCCCGCGCTGCTCCCCGGGCTGACAACCGCACAGCAGAACGCGCTTGAGAACCTGCTGCAAAGCGCCGGAGCCTACGAGCTGAGCCTGAACAGCGAGGCCTACCGCGCCATGGGAATCGAAACCAGCGTCGAGTCCGGCATCGGCCGCAGCCTGTTTTTGCGGGGGGGCTACACCTACCTAGACGCGACCGTGGAGCGGTCCTTCACCAACAGCGACGTCGCGCTCCTGGGGCCCATTCCCACCTACCAGGGGATCCCGGTAGGCGCCGATTCGCCGCTGGTGGGGGCGCGGCCCTTCCGCCGTCCGCCGCATAGCGGCTACCTCTCGGCCACCTGGGCCGGCAAGCGGGTGACCGGGGTCTTTACCTCGGCGTTCACCAGCCGCTCAGACGATTCCACCTATCTGGACGGCTACGCCTACGGCTCAAACCCCAATGCCCTGCTCCTGCCCAACCGGAACCTCGACTATGGCTACGCCGATCTGGGGCTGGGCGGCAGTTTCAAGGTCTTCGATTGGCTCACCATCGAGGCCCAGGCCGGCAACCTGCTCAACAACCAGCACATGGCCCCCATCGGGTACCGGAGCCTGCCGACGACGATTCGCACCGGGGTGCGCATTGACTGGGGCCTGAACAGCAAGCGCTAGGAACGGGTAACCAGCCTTCTTTTCCACAAAACCAAGACAATTTGATGGGGAATTGCCTTGGAATCTTTGGGGACTCACCTTAAACTGGTTTCCCTGAACTCTTGCAACCGGGCACACTCCATCCAGGGAGAGCCACGAGGGCCGCGCCCCACCATTCGGTGAGCAGCGCCGGCGATCCGCTCAACCTGATGATAAGATCCGGCGATGGGTTCAGGCGATCCGGTGAACGCCGGACTCGTTTATTTGCTCGCTACTTTCCGCGAGCCCGATTGAACGATATGAGACCACAGACGCGTTCCTTAAGCACCGGCAACAGGCGGCTTGGAGCCAGGGCATGGAGACTTCCCGAGCCCAGGCCCGCGTTCGTGTCAATCGGATTCCGAGTTCGCAGACATTCATCCAATTTTCAAGATGTTTCTATAGCTTCGAGATGTGGCTTGCGGGCTATGCGCGCGTTTGGAAACGCATGCACGAGCACCTCGCCGAAGTCCAGGTCGAAGCAGATCCAATCCTCCGGCAGGCTGCCGGGTTCCCATAGCATGGATCCGCAGCTACGCTCCACGTTCACTCGTTCACCCTTTGGAGAGCCAAAATGACAACCCAACGCATTCGCCTCATCATCCTCACTCTGGCGCTGTTCAGTATCGCGGCCGTAATGGGCCCTGCCATGCTGCACGCGCAGTCCACAACCCAGGGCGCCATCTCGGGCTCCGTGCTGGATTCCTCCGGCGCCGTCGTACCCGGCGCCAGCATCACGATTCTCAACAAGGCGACCAACTTTACGGTCAAGCTGACGTCCGATGCCAGCGGCTTCTTCAAAGCCCCGCTGCTCGAGCCCGGCACCTACTCCGTGACGGTAGCGGCGGCAAACTTCGCCAACTACCGGGCCGACAACGTAGTCGTGGTCGTCGGCCAGACCACGCCCGTTGAGCCCAAGCTCGGCGTAGCTTCCTCCACCGCGCAGGTCATCGTCACCGAGCAGGCCCCGACCATCAATCTGGACTCGCCTGATTTCCAGGGGACCCTGAGCCAGAATGCCATCCAGAATGTTCCCATCAACAACCGCCGCTGGTCTGCCCTGGCGCTCACCACGCCCGGCGTGACCGTTGATACCAGCGGTTATGGCCTCATCAGCGTGCGCGGCATCAGCACCCTTCTCAATAACGTCGAGATCGACGGCGCGGACGACAACCAGGCCTTCTTCGCGGAAGAGCGCGGCCGCACCCGTGAGGCCTACTCTACCTCCGGCAACGCTGTCCGCGAATTCGCGGTCAACACCGGCGTCTACTCGGCCGAGTACGGCCGCGCAGCAGGCGGCGTTGTCACCTCGGTTACCAAGAGCGGCACCAACCAGCTCCACGGCCAGGTGTACTTCTACGACAAAGAAAGCAACTGGAACGCCTACAACGACTACACCTTCCTCACCACTCTAGTCCCCGGTACTACCACCACCCAGACCAACCACATCAAGCCCGAAGACGTGCGCAAGATCTACGGCTTCACGGTAGGCGGCGCGCTCATCAAGGACAAGCTGTTCTGGATCTACACCTACGATCAGCACTCGCACGTCTTCCCGGTGGTGGGCGTGCCCTCCAGCCCGTCGCAGTTCTACACCCTGCCCCAGGCCGCCCTTTCAACAGGCGAGACCTGCAACCTGACGACAGGCGCGCTCGCCGGTGCGCCTTCCACGGCGCTCAATGACGCGCAAGCCTGCGCGCTGGCTGCCCGCCAGAAGATGACCAGCTACACCCAGGCAGCTTATGACTGGGCGGCTCTGCTGCTCGGCAGCGCAAACGTCACCACCAGCACATACTCCGGCGCCACGGCCCTCAGCGACGTGGGCCTGAACAGCGCCATCGGCACCGTCCCCCGCTTCGGCTATCAGGAGATCAACACCCCCAAGGTCGACTGGCAGATCACGCCCGGAGAACGCTTCAGCGTGCTCTTTCATCGCCTGCGCTGGGATTCGCCCGGCGGCGTGCAGACGACAGCCTCCGACAGCTACTCCCAGGACGCACAGGGCAACGACTTCGTGAAGCTCGACTACGGCGTCGCCAAGCTGACCAGCCTCGTCAGCAGCAACATCAGCAACGAGCTCCTCTTCCAGTACGGCCGCGAGCTCGACGACGAAAACCAGCAGACTCTTACGCCGTTCACCAAGAACCACCTGGTTTCGGGTAACAACACCACCTACGCGACCGGCTTCAGCTATGCGTTCAACGTCGGCTCGCCGTACTACTCGTATCGCATCGCCTACCCCGACGAGCGCAAGTGGCAGATTGGTGACATCCTTTATTGGAACAAGAAGAGCCACAGCTTCCGGTTCGGCGTCGATGCGCTGCACAACTCCGACCTGATGAACAACACCTATCAGAGCAACGGATCGTACTCGTACAAGTATGTCGGCAACTTCTTCAACGACATTCTCAATGCCAAAAACGGCGTAGCCGGAAGCGCCGGCACTGGATGCGATACAAACGCCAGCCAAAACGGCGCATCCGTAACCGGTATCTATCCCTGCTATTCGTCCTTCTCGCAGGGCTTCGGAAACCCGGTCTACTCGCTCTCCACCATGGACTTTGGCGCATTCGCCCAGGACAACTGGAAGGTCACGCCGCGGCTCACCCTCGAACTCGGACTGCGCTGGGACAAGGAAACGATTCCCGGCCCCGATCCGAATCTGACCGTGGCCACGACCACTTTCGCGCCTTACAACGGCATGACCAATGCTCCGTCCGACAACATCGACTTCGGTCCGCGCGTGGGCTTCTCGTATGATGTCTACGGCCGCGGCGAAACCGTTCTCCGCGGTGGATACGGCCTCTACTACGGCCGGGTCACCAACGGCAACATCGAGAATATCCGCCTCAACACCGGCAGCCCCAACGGACAGATCTCGCGCACCTGGAACACAAACACCGCCGGCGCGCCCATCTTCCCCACCGTCATCACAACCGCGGCCGCGGCAACCTGCACCCCCGGCACTTCGTCCTGCCCCGGCTCCTACTTCTTCGCACCCAACCTCAAGCTGCCTGAGGTCCAGGAGATCGATCTCCAGGTTCAGCAGGCATTCCCGAAGAGCACCTATCTCTCCGTCAGCTACCTCGGCGGTTTTGGCCGGCGCCTGCCCAACTTCCTCGATGTCAACCTCGATCCCACGACCATGTCCACCAGGACCATCACGGTCGCCGGCGATCCCAACGGCTCCGGCCCGCTCGGCGCCAACGGCGCCAGCTTCACGATTCCCGCTTACACGAAGTTCGGCAACACCGCGCTGCTCGGCGCCAACGCCCCTAATTTCAGCACCGTGGGCGAGATGATCTCCAACGTCAACTCCAGCTACAACGCCCTGGTTGCCGAAGTCGTCAATCACTCCCTCAAGTACATTGACTTCGACCTCAACTACACCTGGTCGCACTCCATGGACTTTTCTCAGAACGCAAACACTCAGGGCGCGTATGAGAGCTGGTTCGATCCGTACAGCAACGCGCGCGTGAACTACGGCAACTCGCAGTGGAACATTCCCAACCGGATCGTGGGCTGGGCATTGATTCACACACCGAACCTGCCCGGTTCCAACCCGCTCAAGTGGGTCGCCAATGACTGGAGCTTCAACGACAGCTTCCAGATCCAGAACGGCCTGCCGTTCTCTGCCGGCATCAGCGGCGCACCCGGCGCACCCACCGGCGGCACCGTCGCCGTTACCAGCGGCCTGAATAATTCCGGCGGACCCTCCTTCCTGCCCCAGGTCGGCGTCAACACCTACAAATATCCGCGGCGTGTTGTCGACGACATCCGGGTTCAGAAAGAAGTCCGCTTCGAGCACGGGATTAGCGCTCAGCTCATCCTGAACGCCTTCAACGTTGCCAACCACCAGAACATCACCGGCTACTCGGCCACCTACCTGTACTTGTTGAGCACCACCAGCTCGACTGGCGCGGTCACGGCCACCTACACCGGCCAGGATGGCACCGGCAACAAGCTCTTCCGGGTTGTGAACAATTCCAACAGCAGCAACTTCACCTACTCTCCGCGGCAGGTTGAGATCGCCTTCCGTCTCAACTTCTAATCGGATCGCTAATCACCAAGACGAGCGCGGCGGCCATTGGCCGCCGCGCTCGTTTCTTGCCCTGTTAAATCCACCACACCCGCGGTGCCTCACCCTCGCCGCGTCTTTGTTTTCGCTGGTACTCCCGGCCCCGCACTTCGGGACCGGGGAGAGACCAACCACAACCCCGCCCTCTCCTTCTGCCTGGGTCCCATCCCCCCACATCTGAAAATTTCCCGCCATCCTTGCCGGTTGTTTCTCCCGAAACGTACATACTGGTCTTGAATGAAGATATCGAGGCAGACTCAAACTCCCGCGAAATCCACGCCGGGCAGGTCTGCGAGATCCGATCCAGACCATGACTCCTGTAAATATTCCCCGGGCAGAGCCGAGGATCTCCTCACCCTTTAGTCAGCCCTTCATTGTTTGGTCGACGCACTTCTCGGAACCCCGCACGAAAGGCACTCGGATCCTCGGCCGAAACGCTCGGCGCACTGTGGACCTTTGAATCCCAGCAAGCGAATCTTCAAAAAAAAGCACATAAGCGGCGAAGAATATCGCCCATGCGAGGCCCCCAATCGTGAGCGCGAAGTTTTCTCTGGAAGTTAGTCTGCCCAAGATCAGCACGAAGATAAATGGTCCTGTTGCCCGAAGATACCCAAAGCGGCTCAGGCTCCGATTTCGATCTGCCAGGGCTTTGTATTCGGCGTAATCATCGAGAGAGCAAACTGGCTCCATGGAGCCGGGACTCCGGAACCATTTGGTCGGTTCAAGCTGCTTTAGTCGCGCTTTTGAATCTCTCGATCCAGCTCGGCTACGTTCTCTGGAACGAGGTCATCCTTATCTGCCAATACTTGGCGAAGCTGATCATCCGCAAGGGACTCGTAATACGATTCGAAATCTCTCATCTCGATGAATCACCCCCGCATCCACTCCGGCAGCCCCGAAGCAATCGCCGCCCGTACCGCCTCTGACAGCTCGTCGCGTGTCTTGAACTGCGCCGGATCAATCGGCTCATGAAACACAATGTGCGCGGTGCCGGGCTTGATGCGCAGGCTGCCCTTGGCCATCAACGCCTCGGTCCCGTAGATCGAAACAGGAACGCACGGCACACCCTCCGCCATAGCCAGGTAAAATGGCCCCTTCTTGAACGGCAGCAGTCGTCCGTCTGGTGAGCGCGTGCCCTCCACAAACGTCGTAATGTGAACGCCGCTGGCCAGCACTCGGGCCGCGGCCGCCACGCTCTGCTGCGCGCCCCCTACGCTGCCGTCGCGTTCGACCGGTATGAACTCGCCCAGCTTGAAGCCGATATTCAGGATCGGAACATTCATCATCGACCGCTTCATGAACGCCGACGTGCGCCCCGGAATCCGCGGAATCAGCGCCGGCGGATCGAGGTTCGAGATATGGTTGGCCATGAAGATGCACGCCGTATGCGCGGGCACGCGTTCCAGCCCCTCCACTTCGACGCGAACGCCGGCCATCCGGACGCCCATTCGCGCGACCCACAGCGATGCGTTGTAAAGCGGCCGCACATTGCCCGTGATCACCGCCCACGGGATAAAGAGAATCGCGCAGGGCAGGCCCAGCACGATGAACGTCGCCAGCAACAGCAGAGAGCGCATTACGCCGTCCCCCCTCTCTGCGCCGATTCGGAGAAGCGCTCGCGCAGCCGCGCCGGCAGCTTCTCGTAGATGCCGTCAAAGCCCCCGTTTGAGAGAATCGCCACCACATCGCCGCTCGCAAGTTTGGGCACAATGGCGCTGACGATCGCATCGGCATCGGCCAGCAATTCGGCGGGCGTACCGGCCTGGTTCAACGCTTCGACAACGTCTTCCGGATGCAGCCGTTCGCCGTCCGGAATCCGCTGCTGCTGGTAGACCCCGGCCAGCACCACGCGGTCGGCCATGCGCAGGCTGGCAACGAGATCCGCTTCCAAGACTTTGCGCCGCAGCGTGTTTGACCGCGGCTCTAGCACTGCCCACAGCCGCGCCTCAGGATAAACAGAACGAAGTGCGCGCAGCGTCTCGCGGATCGCGGTGGGGTGATGCGCGAAGTCCTCGATCACCGTGACGCCCCCGACTTCGGCGCGCAACTCAAGGCGGCGCTTCACGCTCTTGAAGCTCTTGAGCGCTGCTTGAATCGCGACCTTCGAGACACCCTGCCCAAAGGCCAGCGCCGCGGCGGCCGTCGCATTCAGCACATTGTGCTCGCCGGCCATGCCCATCTCAAACTCTGCCCACAGCACGCCCTCGCGCCACACCTGCCAGCTAGAGACGCCGCCGGCATAGCGCAGATCGCGAATCCGCCAGTCGGCCGCCTCACTGAAGCCATAGCGCTCCACCCGGCACAAAGCTTTTTCGACGCACTCCGTCACGTTCTCGCTGCCGTCGAAGGCCACGATCAGCCCGCGCCGCGGCACCAGGTTGACCAGCCGCTTGAAAGCGGTCTTCACCGCACCAAGATCTGCGTAGATGTCGGCGTGGTCGAATTCGACATGCGTAAGAATCAGCCCGTCGGGAAAGTAGTGCAGAAACTTGGGGCCTTTATCAAAGAACGCCGTGTCGTACTCGTCGCCCTCGACGATGAATGTGCGCGTAGGCCGGAGCTGAAAGCTGGTGCCAAAGTTCTCCGCCACTCCGCCGATCAGAAACGACGGCTCCAGCGCCGCGTTCTCTTTGGCCGCTGTCTGATAGATCCACGCCAGCATCGATGTCGTAGTCGTCTTGCCGTGCGTGCCCGCAATCACCAGCGACTCGCGGCCCTTCAAAAACTCCTCGCGCAGCAGCGCCGCCATCGAGGTGAAGGGAATCCGTTCGTCGAGGATGCACTCGATCTCCGCGTTGCCGCGCGAGAGCGCGTTGCCGATCACGACCAGATCGGGACGCGGATCGAGATTCGATTCGCCGTATGGTTCCGCAACCGGAATCCCGAGCGAGCGCAGCAGATCGCTCATCGGCGGATAGGCAGCTTTGTCGGAGCCGGTCACGCGGTAGCCCTGAAGCTGCAACAATCCTGCCAGCGAAGCCATCGCTGTTCCGCAGATGCCGCTCAAATGTATGTGCCGCGAGGAAGTTGTCATTGTGCTAATTCAATTATCCCGCGACGCGCACGGCGGGCTCCCGTATGTTGAGTTGAGCCGCAGCGCCGGCGATAAGCTCGGCCTCGACGCCAAAGGTAAGCGTGACGCACCGGCGCGAGACGTGCCCGCTGCGCAGTCCGATTGCGATCGGTCCGGTAAAGCCGTCGAGCGCGCTCAAGATTGACTGCTCTAATAAACTATCCGGCGCACCATTCGACGAGCAGTTCAGCATCTCGCCGAACACAATGCCCGTAACGCCCTCCAGCTTGCCCGCCGCGCGCAACTGCCACAACATGCGGTCCACCTGGTAAGGCTTGGCGCCTACGTCTTCAAGGAAGAGCAGCTTGCCCTCGGTGCGCGGCTCCCACGGCGTTCCGAGCAGCGCCACCAGAATGCTCAGGCAGCCACCGTATAGCGTCCCGCTCGCAGTGCCGCCCTTGAGCGTGCGCAGACCCTCTTCCGCTCCCAGCGTGTACGGCGTGCCGCCGATCGCTGCGTCAAAGCTCTTGCGGTCGACGCCGTCATCAAGATAGAAGTCCGCGGCTAGCATTGGCCCATGAAACGCCGGCAGTCCAAGCTCGTCCAGCAGATAAAGCTGCAATCCGGTCAAATCGCTGTACGCAAAAAATGGCTTGGGGTGCTTTGCGAACAGGTCGAGGTCGAGCCCGTCCAGGAGATAGTTCGATCCGTAACCTCCGCGCAGGCTCATCACCGCGCTGGTATCCGGATCGGCGAAGGCCACGTACAGATCCGCAATTCGCTCGCCCGGAGTTCCCGCAAAATACAGCGGCCCGCGTTTGAGGGCATTGGCCGCGAACTTCGGCTCGAATCCAGCTGCGCACAATGCCGCAGTACCACGCTCCGTTCGCTCTCCAATCGCAAACGACGCCGGCGCGACAATGCTCACGCGCGCGCCAGGCTTTACCGCTGCCAGTTTGAGTAGCTCGCTCATTGCTACCATGCCTTGCCGCGAGCGACCAGAGTCGCCGGGCCTGTCAAGAAAAGTTCGGAGCCAGCCCCGCCCCATTCAACGGACTGCGCGCCGCCGGGTGCAATCACCTTGAGCGGCGAACTGCATCCATAGAGCGCCAACGCCGCCGTCGAAGTCGCCGAAGTTCCGGTGCCGGAGGAGGTAGTAGGACCCACGCCGCGCTCGAAGATCCGGATCTCAATCGTCTGCCGGTCCACGATGCGCACAAACTCGACGTTGGTCTGGTTGGGGAAATCGGCGTGCGTACAGATCTCAGCGCCGATCTCGGTCCACGGTCTGCCCCTGACCGTAAACACCTCGTTGTCGACCGCGATCACAAAGTGCGGATTGCCGGTCGAAATTTCAGTGCCTGAAATCTCTTCTCCGCTGCTCAGACGCACCATGCGCGGCGCAAATTGAGGAACGCCCATACCCATGCGGACTTCCACTGAAAACTCATCGCCGCGCCTGACATTCATGATGCGGCACACTCGCGGGCCAGCATCAGTCACGATCTCAAACTCGTCGCCCGGCTCAGAGCCCAACTGTTCGGCCATCCACGCCGCCACGCAGCGCGTGCCGTTGCCGCTGATCTCGGCGATCGAGCCGTCCGCGTTGTGCAACCGAATGCGTCCGGACTTTGTGCCCGCTACCGTTTTGTTCAGCCAGGCAAAAAACTCGATACCGTCCGCGCCCACGCCGGTGTTGCGCGCGCACAGGCGCACGGTCAGTTGCGCCCAATCGTGGCCGGCGGCGGCTTCTTCGGTAACAACAAGAAAATCGTTGCCGCAAGCATGTGCCTTGGTAAAGGGAATCAATCGTCCTCCGGATCCTGAAAGGTAAATAAAGTTTCGATGCCTGGCTTATCGCTTAGCGCGGTGCGTAACTTTTGGTGCCGCTGTTGTGTGGTCGTCAGCGCAAAGCTTACGCGCTCCAGCGCTCCGATGGTGTCGCGCTCTACGTTCACCAGCCGCTCGCCGCCCTTATCCATCGCCTGGAGAATGGACTGAAGCATCAGCGTGGAGTCGCTGCCGCGGGCCTCGTAGATCACCGAGAAGCGCTTGAGGTTGGCACGCCGCTCCAGAAAGCCGACCAGTTCGAGAGCAACGATCACGATCACGGCGGCAACGGCGGCCGCTGCATAAAGCCCCGCGCCGCAGGCCATACCCACCGAAGCCACCACCCAGACGCTGGCCGCGCTGGTCAGCCCGCTCACCCGGCCCCGGTTGCGCAGGATCAATCCCGCGCCGAGAAATCCGATGCCCTGCACGATGTTTGAGGCCACGCGGCTCTTGTCGGGGTTGGTCTCGCCGGCCAGCACCATTGACATCAGCGTGAACAAGGCCGCGCCCAGGCAGATGAGCAGGTTGGTGCGCACCCCGGCGGACTTGTGATTGGCCTCGCGCTCCAGTCCTACCAGTCCGCCCAGCAGACAGGCCAGAAGCAGGCGCTTGATCGCGCCGCTGACCACGACGATCTGCTGGAGCTGGTCAAACTCGAAGGGCTGCGTCAGGTGTGGCAATTGGATACCGATGGCGATCATGGAGACCCTTCTCTCGCTTTCTGAACGATGCTAACACTACTCGATGCCGAAGGCTCAGCGGGAAGCGGCGCAGGAATCCGATCTGTACAGCGTGCCGTCGGGCTGGCCGGGCGTTGAAAATTCCGCGATGGCGCGGAGCCCTTCTGGGCTTGCTTTCACGGCCCCGTCTACCGGATCGCCCGCAAAAGCCAGCACCAACCCGGCATGCGCGGCGGGGCGGGCGAGCGCGTCCGTGAATATCTGAAGGTCCGACTCGTTGATTGTCTGCCGCAGTGGTATGCCAGTGAATGCCACAATCTCCGGATACACCGAAGTGTTCATCAGGATCGCCGCATTTGGGCAGCCGGCAAGCGCCGTGCGCAGCGTCGGCGGAATATTGTGGTCAAATGCCGCCCGCGCGCGGGAGTTAGTCGTCCCCTCGATGTAGACCAGCGGCCCCCGGCGCACCAGTCCCCAGGCATTCAGCGCAACCAGCACAAACAGGAACGCAGCCGCCCAGCACTCCATCCGCGGCTTAAACTCGCGGGCCGCGCCGATTGCGAAGCGGGCCGCAAAGCCCAGCCCCAGCGCTAGCGCGGGCAGCATCTCCATGCCGTAGCGCGTGTTGTAAAAGTTGTGCGGCCACCACACCGGCAGAAAGATCGGCACCCATCCGTAGGCAACCGAGTAAGTATAAAAGCCGAGTGGCAGCCACAGCAGCAGCGCCCACGTGAAGCCCCGCTGCCGCGCCGTGAAGTAAGCAGTGAGGGTCCCCAGAGCACTGAGCGCGAAAGCAAAGTTGCGCCACAGCGCAAAGGTATCCATCTCAAATGTCTTCGCGTAAAATAGCAATGCAACCCACGGATCGTGGAAGCCGGGATGCGGCGGACCAGAGCCGTGAAAGGTGCGCATCTCAATGGCCTTGGCGCTGAACGGCCCGCGCACGAAGAAGAGCCAGTCTCCGTATGCCACAGAGTTGTAGACAAACCAGGCCACCGGCGCAGCGACGACAAGCACACTCCAGATCCAAAAGCCTGGTGAACGCAGTTTGCCGCGGCGCAGCAGCACCACGCCCATCGCCGTCCAACCGATAGCCGCCATGATCCAGCCATCGTAGCGGGTAAAGATGGCCGCGATCATCGCAATCGCGATGACGGCCTGGAAGCGCGCGATCCTCTTCGTGTCGTCTTCGGCAAGTGCGTTGCGCCATTCCACCAATCCATCGACGATCCAGATCATCTCGCAGACGAACAGCGGCTCGGTCATCGCCGTCGTCTGCAAGTAAAGCAAATTGGGATTGGTTGCTAAAAACGCCAGCGCAAATGCTGCTTCAACCGGAGCGAGCCAGCGCCGGGCCAGCCTGTAGAAGCCGATGCAGGAGACGAGCCAGGCCAGCGCCGACGGAATGGTTCCGGCCACTCCGCTCACCCACCATGCGTAGACCTGCACGAACGGCATCATCAGGATGTGCGGCAGCGGCAGCCACACCGAGCCCAGCTCTGTGAAGCGCGGAATACGGCTGTCAAGAACGCGCCGCGCGATGTGCAGATGGGCGACTGCGTCGCCGTAGTTGAGTTGCGCGTTGTGTATGAAGCTCCACGCGATGGCAACAAGAGAGAGGGCCGTGCAACAGAGTGCAACGGCCACGGTCTCTTCTCGCCGATAGGGTCGGTCAGTCAAGGTGCGTCAACCTGCGGAACTCGTCGAAGCGCGCGTCGATCTCAGCGCGGGTAAGCTTCGCAATGCGCTCGGTGCCGAATCGTTCACAGGCAAACGAGCCCATGGTGCTGCCGTAGAACATCGCTCGGCGGAAGGACGCCGGCGTCAGCTCTTTCTGCGAGGCCAGATAGCCGAAGAAGCCTCCGGCAAAGCTGTCGCCCGCTCCGGTGGGATCGACCACCTGCTCTAGCGGTAACCCGGGAGCCTTGAAGGTACGCTCGCCGCTTTTCGTGTCCGAACCATCGAAAAGCGTCGCACCATACTCGCCATGTTTTACGACAAGGTATTTGGGACCCAACGCCATCACCGCTCGCGCCGCCTGCACCAGGTTGTCGTTGCCGGCGATCATGCGCGCTTCGGTGTCGTTGATGAGCAGAATGTCGAGGCCCTTCAAAACTTGTTCGAGCGCAGCGCGATGATCCTTGATCCAGTAGTTCATGGTGTCGCCGGCGACGAGCTTCACGTCCGGCATCGCGTCGCGAACGCGCTTCTGCAGCACCGGATCGATGTTGGCCAGAAACAGAAAGTCGGAATCGCGGTAGGCGTCGGGAATCTTGGGCTCAAATGAAGCAAAGACATTCAGCTCTGTGTTGTGCGTCTTGGCTTCGTTCAGGTTTTCAAGATACGAGCCTTCCCAGAAGAAGCTCTTGCCCGCCGTGTGCTCAATGCCGCGCGTGTCGATGTTGCGCGCCGTGAAGACGGCCTCCTGCCGGGGACCGAAATCCTCGCCCACCACGGCGATCACACGCACGTCGGTAAAGAAGCTGGCGGCGAGAGAGAAGTGCGTCGCCGCGCCGCCCAGGCAGCGCTCGCGACGGCCTGCAGGGGTTTCAATCGTGTCGTAAGCAACGCTGCCAACTACGGTAATTGCCATCTCGGCGATATCTCCTGAAACATTTGAGTGGAAGTTAACTGTGAAAGGCCTGCCTATACTGGCTCTGCAAGCTCCGCGGCATTTCTACCAGCCGTGATATTTGCCGAACAGCAGCTTCAGCCTGTCCTTCGCTGCCTCCGGAATCGCATCCGGCGCTGTCAGCACCGCATACTTCGCCGCCGAGGCGCAGGCACAGGTGCGTTCCTTCGGCATCGCCGCAACGGCGGCCTTTACAACCTTCGCTGCGTTGTCGGCGTTTTTGTGCAGCACGGCTACAATCTCTTCGATCGTTACCGCGTCGTGGCCTTCGCGCCAGCAGTCGTAGTCGGTCACCATGGCTACGGTGGCGTAGCAGATCTCCGCCTCGCGAGCGAGCTTGGCTTCCTGCAGATTCGTCATGCCGATCACGTCCGCGCCCCAACTCCGATACAGATTCGACTCGGCCTTGGTTGAGAACTGCGGCCCTTCCATGCAGACGTAAGTTCCACCCAGCTTGCCGACGACTCCAGCAGCCGCGCATCCATCCGCCGCGGCCTTTGAGACCGTCGCGCACACCGGGTCACCAAAGGATATGTGTCCCACGATGCCTTCACCGAAGAAGGTCGCGTTGCGGTGGAAGGTGCGATCGATGAACTGGTCGGGCATCACAAAGTCGGTGGGTTTGTGCTCTTCCTTGAGCGATCCCACGGCCGAGACAGAAAGAATGCGCTCGACGCCCAGCGTCTTGAAGGCGTAGATGTTGGCGCGGAAGTTCAGCTCCGAGGGCAGAATGCGATGACCGCGCCCGTGACGGGCCAGAAACGCCACCTTGCGCCCCTCAAGCTCGCCCAGAACAAAGGTCTCCGAAGGCGCGCCAAACGGAGTGCCGATGTGTTCTTCGTGAACGTTGGTGAATCCGGGCATCGAATAAAGCCCGCTGCCGCCGATAATGCCGATCTCTGCGCTGGACACTTCGTTCTCCTTTGAATCTTCTCAAAGCTTCTAGCTGCTAGCTTCTAGCCTCTAGCTTGTTCTTGGTAAGTTAATTTCATCATCAAGGCATTCGAAGGCCAGCTAGCGGCTAGGAGCTAGAGGCTAGTTTCTCGCATCGATCATCCGGATCGTCTCAAGGATCACATCGCCGTCGATGGTGAGGCTCTTCGCGCTGATCTTGTCCATCGTGTCTTGCGCCGTGTGGTGGTAGCTGTCGTCCGGGCCGTAATCCATGTCGATGATGTCAATCGAAGGCACACCCCGGTTCACAAAAGCCAGGTGGTCGTCCTCGATCGCCATCTCTTTCTGAAAGAAATATCGCTCGACGCCAAACTTTTTCGCCGCCTGCGCCACCATGCTCACCAGCCAGTTGGTCGAGCGGCTCTCGCGCAGAATGTCGAGGTCTTTGTCGCCGATCATGTCCGTCAGGATGAACGCCTTGATCTGCGAAAGCGTTCCATCGCGGCCCCAGCGCGCAGCCAGGTGACGGCTGCCGTAGGTCGAGTCCGAATCCGACCACTCGCGGATCGCCTCTTCGCCGTCGAAGAACACCAGCCACACCGAGTAGCCGTCGAGCTTGTGATCTTTGGAGTGGGCAACCTCATCGCGGAAGCGGTCGGCCAGGCCCATCAGCAGGCCAGTGGTTGCGCCGCCGTCGTTGGCGCCCACATAATTAATGTTCCTGAGCGGATAGTTGGTCTCGTAGTGCGTGGCCAGGACGATCTCACCCGGCTTGCGCCCGGGGAAGCGCACGATGAAGTTGTTCATCATCATCGCGCCGGCGGGCGTCGTGGCCAGGAACTTGTCCTCTTCGAGCTGATCGTGGGCAAAGTGCGCGCGCAGAAAATCCTCGGCCTTGGCGTGGCCCTGGCTGGTGGGCCAGCGCGGCCCGATCGAGACAAACTGCCGTGTGTACTCGATCGCCTTTGCGCCGTCAAAGTGCTGCTGCGCGCGGGCGGAGAGTGGCACAGAGAAAAGTGCGAGCAGGGCCAGTCCTAGTGCAAGAATCGGTGGTCTTCCAGGTCTCAGAATCGATACCTGGGGCACCCAAGATTTGTGCGGAGCCGAGAACATCACGACTTGGCCTCCTTGGCCTTCCTGCGCGCCGGATGCACCCACCACGCCACGGCGATGCCGATCAGATAAAGCGCGAGCATCGGAACCGCATAGATGCACATCGTCCACGGATCGGGACTGGGGCAGATGATTGCCGCAACGATGAAAACCGCCAGAATCGCGTAGCGGATGTTCTTCCACAGGAAGCGCGGGCTCACGATGCCGAACAGCGCAAGAAAGAAGATCAGAATCGGCATCTCAAAACTGATGCCCAAGCCGAGGATGATACTGAGGAAGAATCCCGTGTACTCCTCGATGGTCACGATCGGGTTGAACTTGTTGCCGAAGCCCAGGATCAGAATCTTGAGCGCGCCGGGCATCACGTAAAAGTATCCGAACGACGCACCGGTAAGAAACAGCGTGACGGTGGCCGCCATGAAGGGGATTACGAAACGCCGTTCCTTCTGATAGAGGCCGGGCGCAATGAACAGCCACACCTGATAGAGGATGAAGGGCGAGGCCAGAATCGCGCCGCCGATCAGCGACACCTGCAGATACAGGTTGAGCGGATCCATCGGATGCGTGTAGTTCAGCTTGATGCCCAGCATATCGAGCGGATGCTGGACGACTCCGTAGAGCTTCTCGTGGAAGATGTAGGCGACGATAAAGCCCACTGCCAGAAAGAGCGCCGAGTGAACGATGCGCTTGCGCAGCTCCTCGAGATGCTCCATCAGGCTCATGCCGGGCAGCTCGGCCCGCTCGCTCACGGCCGCTTTCGCTTTGCGGATTGCTTCGTCGGTATCAACCATGCTGGTCTGCGGGCTCCGTCTCGGGTTCGCCGGTAACCGCCTCGGCCACCGAGGGGCGCGGACGTTCGGCAGCCACCTGCTCGCCGGTCGACGGCGGCTGCACCGTCAGTCCAGTTTCCGCGGGAGCAGTCTCGGCAGCCTCCGCAACTACAACGGGGTAATCGACCTCAGTGGGCGACTGTGCGGTCTGCGCGGCGCGAATCTCAGCGGCGGCATTCAGCGCCGACTGGGCCGCGCTCGTGGCCAGCTCTGCGGCCTTGTGCGCCTCGGAGATGGAAGCCTGTCGCTCCGCGTCGTCCTTCTTGCGCCGGTCAGCCTCCTCGGCGTTGCGCAACTCCTGCTCCATCTGGAACTTGAAGTCGTTGGAGGCTTTGCGGAACTCGTACATCAGCTTGCCGATCTGCTTGCCGATCTGCGGCAGCCGCCGGGGTCCAAACACCACCAGCGCCAGGATCATCAGGATGATCGAGTCGGCCATGCCGATGCTGGCCACTTCAATTGGAGGGGAAAATACCATGAGACAACATGATACCTGCCCGCGCGAGCGCATCACAAACCCGGAAAACCCGGACGGAATGCCCGGCACACATTATTCTGATGAGGACCGCAATGCTCGCCTTCTTTGAGAATTCGTTTCGGATGGCCCGCGCCGCTATTTTCGCAGCCGCGGTTGCCGCCGCCGCCCTGGCCGGCGCCGCACAGAGCGCCCCTTCCCGCGCCGCCTATCTGGCCGAGCAGCCGGCCCGGGCCCAGCACGGCATGGTCGTCAGCATCCACCACCTGGCCGCCGACGCCGGTCTCTCGATCCTGCGCCAGGGCGGCAACGCCGTCGATGCGGCCGTCGCCACCGGATTCGCCCTCGCCGTCGTCTACCCCGGAGCCGGCAACCTTGGCGGCGGAGGCTTTCTGCTGCTGCGCACCCACGACGGCCGGTCGACATTCATCGACTACCGCGAAGCCGCGCCGCTGGCCGCTTCGGCCGCGATGTACCTCGACGCCAAAGGCAACGTCATCCCCGACGCGAGCGTCATCGGCTACCGCTCCATCGCCACGCCCGGCTCGGTTGCCGGCCTGGCCTACGCCGAGCAGAAATACGGCAGGTTGGGTCTGGCCCGCGTCATCGCGCCCGCCATCCGTCTTGCCCGGCTGGGCTTCGTCCTCACTCCGGAAGAAGCGAAACTATTAACCGATGAGGACCTGGCCCGCTTCCCCGACTCCAGGCGCATCTTCCAGCGCGACGGCCGCTTCTACAAGGCCGGCGAGGTCTTCCGCCAACCCGAGCTGGCCCGTACCCTCGAGCGCATCGCCGCCAACCCCGACGATTTTTACCATGGCCAGATGGCCCGCGAGCTGGTTGACTCGCTCAAGGGCGGCGGCTCGCTCATCACCCTCGAAGACCTGGCCCAGTACCGCGTCGTCGAGCGCGCCCCCGTTTCCGGCACCTTTCACAACTACACGATTCTCAGCGCTCCGCCGCCATCCTCCGGCGGCATCATCCTCCTGAGCACCCTCAACATCCTGGAGGGCTACGACCTCAAGGGTCTCGGCGACCGCTCCCCTCAGTCCATCCACCTCATTACCGAGGCCTTCCGCCGCGCCTATATGGACCGCGGCGACTACCTCGGCGATCCGGACTTCAACAAAATCCCCGCCGCTGCGCTCACCTCAAAGCCCTACGCCGCCGCATGGCGCAACTCGATCGAAGCCAACCGCGTCACGCCCAGCGCCGCGCTCACCCGTCCCCAGGGCTTCCTGCCCCCGCCGCCAACCGGAGCCGGCAACCGCCGCGATCCCGACCATACCACCCACTATTCGGTCGTCGACAAAGACGGCGATGCCGTAGCCGTCACCACCACGCTCAACGACGAGTTCGGCTCCCGCGTCACAGCCGGCCCACTCGGCTTTCTGCTCAACGACGAGATGGACGACTTCGCCGCCAAACCCGGCACGGCCAACATCTACGGCCTCATCCAGGGTCCGGCCAACGCCATCGCACCGCTCAAGCGCCCGCTCTCCACCATGACGCCCACCATCGTTCTTGAAGACGGCAAGCTGCGCTTCGTGCTCGGATCGCCCGGCGGATCGCGCATCGCCACCACCGTCGCCAACATCTTTCTCTCCGCCTCCGAGGGCGGCCTCAACATCCAGCAGGCCGTTGACGCGCCACGCTTCCACCATCAGTTCCTTCCCGACAAACTCCTGGTCGAGTCCGGCCTCCCGCCAGCAACCCTCGACGCGCTTCGCCGCATGGGCTACACTCTCGATCAGCGGGACCACTGGTCGAACGGCGAGTGCATCGAGGTCGATCCCAAGACCGGCGAGTTGCTCGGCGGCCAGGATCACCGCAGCTACTTCGGCAAGGCCGCCGGCTACTAGGCCATATCGACATATATACATTTGACAGTTACCAGACTTTGCAGATCTGGTTTGCCGGGCGGACCATGGGTTGGCCGGGTTTGCAGTTGAAGGCTTTTTGGAACTCGGGCATGTTGACGACTACGCCGTTGATGCGGAAGCGGGCCGGGGAGTGGGGATCGGTGGCAGCGCGGACGCGGACGTCTTCGGGGCGCTCGTTGGAGCAGTCCCACTGCGCGAAGCCGACGAAGAAGCGCTGGTCGGGGGTGAGGCCGTCCGTGGGCTTGAGGTCGAGGCCGGCGGTCTTGGCCTGCCACGCCATGTAACCGAGGATCTCTCCGCCGAGATCGGCTACGTTTTCACCGAGAGTGAGCTTGCCGTTGACGTGCACGTCGTCCACGGCGATGTAAGAGGAGTACTGGTCGTCGACGCACTGGGTGCGGGCGTCGAAGTTTTTGCGGTCGGCTTCGGTCCACCAGTTCTTGAGGTTGCCGGAGGCGTCGAACTGGCTGCCCTCGTCGTCGAAGGCGTGGGTGAGTTCGTGGCCGATGGTGCCGCCGGTGTTGCCGTAGTTGGGGGCGAGGTCGATGCGGAGATCGAAGAGCGGGGGCTGGAGGACGCCGGCGGGAAAGTTGATGTCGTTCATCTGCGGATCGTAATAGGCGTCGACGGTTGTGGCGGAGATCATCCACTCACCGTGATCGACGGGCTTGCCGATCTTGTCGATCTGGCGGTGGAGTTCGAAGGCCGCGGCGCGCTCGATGTTGCCGGCGAAGTCGTCGGGGGTGAGGCGGATGGAGGAGTAGTCGCGCCACTTGTCGGGGTATCCGATCTTGTTGCGTATGCGGTCGAGCTTGGCGAGGGCCTGCTTTTTGGTGGCGTCACTCATCCAGTCGAGCTGCTGGATGCGGGCGCGCATGGCGTCCTCGATGCGGGTGACCATGTCGAGGGCCTGGGCTTTGAGCTCGGGCGAGAAGACCTTGGCGACGTAGGCCTGGCCGAGGGCATCTCCGAGGTTGTAGTCGGTGTATTGAACGCAGCGACGCCAGCGGGGCTGCTGCTCTTTTGCGCCGCGCAGGTAGGCGCGATAGAAGTTGAAGTTCTCGTCGATGTAGGGCTGGGAGAGGAAGGGCGAGTAGGAGTCTGCGACGTGGAAGCGGAGATAGGCCTTCCAGTTGTCGAGGGACTCGGACTTGAGAAGATCGTTGACCTGCTTGAAGAATTTGGGCGACTCGACGTTGACGATGTCGAAGTGGGGGAAGCGGGCGTCGCGGTAGTAGACGGACCAGTTGAACCCGGGGGCGAGCTGCTCGAGTCCGGCGAGGTTGAGCTTGTCTTTGAGGTTGTAGGGGTTGCGCTTTTCAACGCGGGTCCATGAGGCCTGGGCCATTGCGGTCTCGATGCGCATGACGATGGCGGCGTCGGCCTTGGCGGCGTCGGGAGTTTCGCCGAGGAGCTCGAAGACCTTTTGTACGTGGACGAGATAGCGGGCGCGGATCTCGACGGACTTAGCGTCCTGCTTGGTGTAATAGTCGCGGTCGGGGAGGCCGAGTCCGCCCTCACCGAGATCGGCGATGACTTTTTCCGAGTCGTCGGGGTCCTGGGTGGAGCCGCTATCGAAGAGGAGCGTGCGGCCGAAGGGGAGGACGAGAGTGGCGGCGAGAGGCGCGATGCCGCCGGCGGACTTCAAGGCAGCTATGGCGTTGAGCTGGGCCTGAATGGCAGCCTGGCCGCGCTGGTTGATAGCGGACTCATTCATGCATGCGCCGTAGAAGTCTCCGATCTCGCGGGTGGCCTGGTTGCGCTCACCCTTGGTTGCGGCGGCTTGCTCGAGGATGCCGCGCAGGAACTGGAGGTTGTCCTGGTAGAGCTTGCCGTAGACGCTCCATGAGGTCTGGTCGGGGGGAATGGGGTTGTTCTTCTGCCATGCGCCGCAGGAGTAGGCGTAGAAATCGACGCAGGGATCGACGGTCCTGTCCATAGAGGTGACGTCGAGGCTGGGCGAATACGGCAGGGCCGGCGTGGCGGGCGACTGTGCAAAGGATGCCGCCGCGAGGACGAGGGCGGCGATGGGGGCGGCTAGAAGGCAGGCGAGATTTCGAGACATTGTTCCTCCAGAACTACAGAGAGTATCGATTTTGCCACGCGGCGCGGATGGATTGGAATCGCTTTCTTCGCGCTTAGTTGCTCTTGCCTTGCAATGCTTTCAACCTGGATTGCGCGAGCACATAGGTGCTGGTTGGACCGAAGTAGCCTTCCGGCTTCTGGACTTTTTGGTAGGCGTCGATGGCTGCGTCGTTGATGCCGTACTGTTCATAGAGCATGGCGAAGGCGAACCATACGGATTCATTGGGCACGTCCATGTTGAAGCCGCGCATGGTCTTGAATAGCAGATCGCGGGCTTCAGAGGTTTTGCCCTGGGCGGCATAGAGACAGGCCAGCGTGTGCAGCTCAGAGAAGCTGGTGTTGTTGGTGAGCGATGTGGCCTGGCGAGCCGCCTTGACGGTATCGTCGTCGGCCTTGTTGTCAAAGAGCGCCGACCAGGCGAGGCGGTTGTAGTCCGCGGCTGTGGCCTTGCCTTTGTCGATGAGGGATTGGATGGTGGCGCGCGCGGCGGGCCAGTCGCCACGAGTTTCGTAGTAGCCTGCCTTCATGCGCAACAGGGTTTCATCGCTGGGATGGCGGGCGATCTGGGCGTCGAGCATCTGCTTCCAGTCGTCCCAGTCTTTGAGGAACTCGTCTGCGCCGGCGGCCATGCCGATGGCGGTGTAGGAGTCGGGATAACTCTTGAGGAGTTCGGCGGCGACTTCCTTCAGGCGAGCGCCATCCTGGGCGGTGCGGTAAGCCTCGGCGAGGAGCAGGGTGAAGCTGGTTCGCGAGTCGCCCTGCGGCGCCTTTTCCCATGCGGCGCGCAGATCGGGAATGAGGCCCTTGATGGTGGAGTTGCCGGCGGCGAGCGCGGCAGCGGCCCATTGCATCTGTTCCGCCGTTGCCGGATCGCCCACGGTCCAGAAACGGGGGAAGAGCGGGCCGGAGAGAGGATCGTCGCCGCCGCCCTTGTGCATGCTCTCGCGCATCCAGTCGAGGAGGGAGCGAGCTTCTTTTTCGCGGCCGCTCTTGAGCAGATAGAGCGCCTCGTTTCCGGCCTCGGAGGACTTGCTGCTGTCGGCGGCTACGATTCGGTAGGCGCCGTCGTCGCGGGAAACGAAGTAGCGGATCGATTTTGCGCCCAGGCTGTCAACCGTGATGCGATATCCGGACTCGTCGTCGCCATCGGCGGCCAGCTTGAGATTGCCCACGAGTACGTCGACCAGTTCTGCCCATGCCAGATTGGAGCGCTCGGCCTGCACATGAACGGCGTCCCGCTTTTCGAGGACCTGCTGCGCGTTGCGCTGCCACTCCTCGTCGGAGCCGTAGGCGTGGCGGGAGAGCAGTTCCTTTGCCGTCGCCTCGGTGAACTCCCCGTTCATGGTGGTGATATACCAGCGCTGAACGACGCTGCGGGGATCGGTGGCGGGCAGATATTCGCCCTTCCACGGATTTACGTTGCGAATGGCGGCGATCTGCTGGGCGGTGCCTGAGGACGCGTCCTGCTGGCCTTCGACGGCGGCAGAGAGCATACCGGTGGCCTCACGATAGAGGCGCATGCGCATGAGATAATTTCCGGCCGAAGCCAGCGCCGCGGTGCGGTCCGAGGCGTTGGCGGAGAGGCGGTCGGCGCGATCGATGCCGGCGGCGATTCCCTTCTCTCCCGACTGGAGTGCGACGGTAGCGGCGATGGTGATTCCGCGGCGGATGGGCGAGGAGGACAGCTTGTCGAGTTCGCCGAGCAGCTCCTGATAATGACCGCTATAGAGAAGATCGAGGAGGAGATTGTCCTGGTGCTGGTCGCCGGCGGCCTTGTCTTTTTTGGCTAGGTCGCGCAGGCCGGCGATGGCATCGGAGAGATGCGCGCCGGCGGTGTAACGTTCGCCTTGCTGGTCGTACTCCTCGATGGTCGCCAGTTCATAGGCGTTGTTGGAGTCGTCGGGATCGATCTCCAGGGCTTTCTTAAAGGCGTTCACCGCACAGTCTCGATCGAAGCCGGTTCCAAGGATGACCGAGACGTCGTTGTACTCGCACATGAGGCCGAGCGCGCGGAAGTTGATGGCGGACTTGGGATCGAGGCGCGCGGCTTCCTGCGCCTCTTTGCGGGCCTTTGCTCCCAGACCGGCCTTGAGATAGGCGTAGGCCAGGCGCGCGTGGTGGATGCTCTTGTCAGGATGCTTCTGGATGAGGGCGAGGTCGTTTGCCAGTGCCTCGCGCGCTTTGCCCGCGGAGAGGAGCTTGGCGCCGGTTTGATCGAACCACACGGCGACGGAGTCCTGTTTGAAGGCGGCAAGGACCGCGTCGCGCAGCGCAAGAGCCTCGTCGGTTGTGTATTGGGGCTTGGCGTTTTCAAAACGCAGGGTTGCAATGACCTTTCCATCCGCGCCGGCTTCGAAGCTCTGCTTGTAGGTGGCCGGACCCATCTGCACGGTCTTGGCTCCAGGCAGCGCGCGAACGGCGAAGCCCTCGGGCGGCGCGATGGTATAGCGCCACTCGGTTGCGAAGGGATGGACGTCGTACTCGGAGGTGCGCGCGGCGACGGCCCGCTTGCGGTTTTCTTCCTGCTGGGGAGTGAGCTTTACGCCCTCGGTGCCGGGGTCGGTGCGGAACCACTTGGGAAGGCGGTAGAAGATATCGCCGAAGGGAATGTTGACGACGGCGTCGTCGATTCCGGTATCGCCGCGCCGGGCTTCGGTCATGTCGAGCTTGAGCGCGAAGGGCTTGCTCAGTTCGTGCTCGTCGCCGTGAGTAATCGCGGCGAGAGCTTTGGCCGAGTAAGCATTCTTGGCGTATTTCTCAAGGTCTTCTTTCTGGTCGCGGGTGAGTTCGCCGTAGAGGGAGCGATAGGAGGCGTCGACTTCGCCGTGAGTCATCGAAGTCTCAACGATATGAGAGGGACCGTAGTCGGCAAGGGTGACGTCGCGCAGTTCGGTGAGTTTGTCGTCGTCGGGTTTGGCGGCCGGCGTCATGGTGAGCCCGCTGGTTCCTTCGGCGATGATGAGCGCGTTCCTGCTTTCATCCATGGAGGGCAGCGTGCCGACTTCGAAGTCCTCGGCGGTGGCGTCGATCCAGAGCGGATCGGCTCCCTGCGCGGCCGGCACGTAGACGATGGCGTGGTCGAATTGCATTCCGGGCAGATCGGCATCAACGTCTCTTCCCGGACCGGTGTCAAGAAGGGCCAGATTGGCATCGATGCCGGCGGCGCGGAGCATGGCGACCAGCAGGGCGGCCTTGTCTTTGCAGTCGCCGTAGTGGCGCTTGAGAATCTCCGCGGCCGGAGCCGGCTGGAGGCTGGCCTCACCGAACTCGATGCCCGTATAGCGAACGTCTTTTTGCAGGACGGCGACGATGCGGGCTATGGTCTCCATGCGATTTGCGCCGGGCTTGGGCAGGAGGCTCTTGACCTTGGCCGGATCGATGTTGACTTCGGCCAGCTTGCGATATGCGGCGGCGACCGAGGCCCAGGAATCGCCGGTGGAGAAGCGGGTTCCATGTCCGAGGAAGTTGTGAGTGGGCAGGGAGATGTCGGAGTCGGCCCAGGGCGCGACGTAGCCCTGATCGAGAAGGTAGTGGCGTGTATCTCCGACGACTTCGTTTTTGATGGTGGCGTTGGGCAGGGCAAACACGTCGATGCGGAAGTTGAGCGAGGCGGGCAGGTCGACTACGAGTTGGCCGCGATGGAAGGGCACGCTCCAGGAGAAGCTGTCTCCTCCCGTGATGCCGCCGGAGAACTTGGGCTCGCGGTCGGCGCTGACGGTCTGCTGCTCGACGATGGCGCCAACGACGAGGGCGGGCAGCGGCACCTTGCGGATGCGAGCGTCGGAGTAGGTGTCCTGGCTGTCTTCGCGGGCCGGACCGTCGGTGATGGTTTTCTGGTCGAGGGTGGAGACCTTGCCATCGGGCGCGATCACGCGGGCATTGATCTCCGGGGTGTTTTGATACCAGGGAGACCAGCCGACGCGTATCTCGGACCAGTTCTTGACGCCGTCTTCGGTTTCGATGCGATAGATCAGGTCGTGCTTGTAGGTCATGCGGCCGGCGGCGTCGAGGGTAAAGGCATCGCGCTCGAAGAGCACCGTCGCTTCCATGAGCGGCTCGGCCTGAATCTTTTGAGCGGCTGCCTGAATGTCCGCGGGCGAGGCAGCAAAGGCAGGGCCGACGATCTGCCAGCCGGGAGACTGGGACTGAGCGGCGGCGCAGGCGGCAGTGAGACAAGACAGGAATATAACGATGAACGAGGATCGCACGAAACCTGAGAGCATGAAGGTGCCTCAACAGAGATTTAAGTTGTGATCCATCTTAGCGCAACTGGCGTTGGGAGGTGCGTGGTGGAGGACAAGCGGCTGCAAGTAGAATGGCGAGGATGGCAGGAGGCTTGAGCGTGGGCTACTACGAGCGGGTGGAAGAGGCGGCGGAGTTGCTGCGGGCGCGGCTGGGAGCGCTGAGCCCGAGGATCGGGATTGTGCTGGGGTCGGGACTGGGAGCGGTGGCCGATGCCGTGACCGACGCGGTGGCGGTTCCGTATGGGGAGATTCCGCACTTTCCGCAGTCGACGGTGGCGGGCCACTCGGGAAGAATTGTGGCCGGGAGGTTGAACGGCGTACCGGTGGCGGTGATGCAGGGGCGCGTTCACTACTACGAGGGCTATTCACCGGCAGAGGTGACGTTCCCGATGCGGGTGCTGGGGGCTCTGGGAGTGCAGGCTGTGGTGCTGACCAACGCCGCGGGGGGAATCGCCGAAGGGTACCGTCAGGGCCAATTGGTGCTGCTGGGAGATCACATCAACCAACTGGGCTGGAATCCGCTGATTGGGCCGAATGAGCCACGGTTCGGGTTCCGGCCGGGAGCGGGATTACGGTTCTTCGACATGACGGAGGCTTACAGCGGCAAGCTGCGCTCGGCGGCGAAGGATGCCGCGCGGGAAGAGGGGTTCGAACTGGTGGAGGGCGTGTACCTGGCGACTACCGGGCCGAGCTTTGAGACGCCGTCGGAGGTGCGGGCCTTCAGAACGCTGGGGGCGACGCTGGTGGGGATGTCGACGGTGCCGGAGACGATTGTGGCGCGGCACATGGGCCTGGATGTGGTGGGAATCTCGTGCGTGACGAATCTTGCGGCGGGGCTGAGCGAGACTCCACTGAGCCACGAAGAGGTTTCAGAGACAGGCCGACTGGTGGAGCAGCGGCTGGCCGGGCTGCTGAAGCGTCTGATGCCGAAGATGGAAGCGCATCTGGGAGCGTAGGGATGGAGAGGCAAGCGAACGAAGCGCCGGGGTTGCCGTTTCCGCCGGTGGTGGTGGGGATCGCGGGCTGCTCGGGTTCGGGCAAGACGACGCTGGCGGCGGTGATTGCGCGGACGCTTGAGGGCATTCACTTTCATCTGGACGACTACTACCTGGACCTTGGGCACATGCCGTATGAAGAGCGGGTGAAGCAGAACTTCGACGATCCGAAGCTGATTGAGAGCGAGCTGCTGGTGCGGCACGTGGCGGCGCTGGCGCGGGGCGAGGCGGTGGAGCGGCCGATCTACGACTTCTCAACACACACGCGGGTGCTGGGCAGAACAACGCACGTGGAGCCAGGACGGTTTCTGGTGGTGGAGGGGCTGTTCGCGCTGCACTATGCGGGGTTGCTGCCGCTTTATCAGCTTCGTGTGTATATCGATACACCGGATGAGCTGTGTTTTGAGCGGCGGCTGAAGCGGGATACGGTGGAACGGGGCCGGAGCGAGGAGTCGGTCAGGGCGCAGTATGAGGCGACGGTGCGGCCGTCGAGCGAGCGGTATGTGCGGCCATCGGCCAAAAACGCGGAGATCAGCGTGGACGGGCGGGATGCGCTGGATTGGAAGGTGGAACGGGTGCTGGGCGAGATGCGAGTGCGGGGGCTGCTGGGGATGCGGGGGTAGGGGGCGATATGAGTGAAGACGATAGTGTTGCCAAGGTTGGAGAAGATAAACCGGTTCCGGCGGAGCGAATTGCAATCGAGGCAGATCGCGGCGAGGACATTTCGCGCTTCTTCACTAGAACAGGCAAGATGATGCCGCCAATTCGACGCGTCAACGTGGATTTCGCGGAACCTATGCTCGAAGAGCTCGACTCCGAAGCGCGAGCGCTCAACATCAGCCGGCAGGCGGTGATTAAATCGCTGCTGCGTCAGGCGCTGGATCGGCAGCAACTGGCGCGCAAGGCAAGCTAGCTCTCAGAGCGCCTGGCGGTCGGTGGAGTCGGACTGGGTAGTGATGGCGGCTGCGGGGACTAGCATGTCCTCTTTGCGCTGGACCAGGCTGGTGGCGTTGAGCTGGGCGAGCTCAAAGCCGTGGCCGTGGGTGATAGCGTCCGTGGGGCAGGCCTCGACACAATAGCCGCAGAAGATGCAGCGGTTGTAGTCGATGTTGTAGACGCTGGCGTAGCGGTCAGCCGAGGAGATGCGCACTTCGGCGGTGTTTTCGGCGGCCTCAATGTAAATGCAGTTGGACGGGCAGGCGGCGGCGCAGAGGAAGCAGGCGACGCACTTTTCCAGGCCGTTTTCGTCGCGCTGGAGGACGTGCGCGCCGCGGAAGCGGGACTCAAAGACAGCGCCATGGAGCGGGCCGGAGCCGTCCGGGTAGTTCTCGACGATAGTGGGCTCGAAGATCTCCCCGAGGGTGATGCTCATGCCCTTGGCAATGGCCGCTACGTTGCGCACGACTGACATGGGAACAGTATACGATGGGGCCTAGGGAGGTTGTCGAAGATGAGAAATCGGATTTGGATGGCGGTGATTCTGCTGGTTTTGAGCGGAGTGGCGGCCGGGGCACAGAGTGTTGCGCCGGGCTCGATGGACGGCATGGATATGGGAACGCCCAAGGCGGACAGCGCACCCCAGCAGAAGCCGGCGGGCGGGATGAACGATATGGACATGATGAGCCACTGCAAGATGATGGCCAATGGCAAAGACATGGACATGGCCAAGTGCATGGAGATGATGCAGAAGATGCACATGGGCATGATGGACAAGGGCACGGCGGTGCCGGCCGGGACGCTGCGGATTGTCTACGGCGGGAAGACCGTCGACTTGACGGTTGCAGAGCTGGCGGCGCTGCCGCATACGACGGTGACAAGCGCGAACCCGCACAGCAAGGCGAATGAGACGTACTCGGGCGTGACGCTGATGGAGTTGCTCAAGAAGGCGGGCGTGCCGGAGCAGCCGGAAGGCAAGGATCTGAGCCTTTACCTGGTTGCCGAGGGGACGGATGGGTACAAAGTGGTTTATTCGGTGGCGGAGGTTGCGCCCAGCACGCACGATGCCGCGGTGATTGTGGCCGACAGCATGGACGGCAAGAGCCTTGCCGCAAGCGGTCCGCTGATGCTGGTTGCGACGCGGGAGACGCGCCGGGTGCGGTGGGTGAAGAACCTGAATGCTATTCGGGTCCGCGCGGCCGAGTAAGACCCAATCGGCGTAGCCGGGATATCGGGTGTGGGGTGTTGCGCCTTTCCATCCTTGCGGCTTGAATCAGCCGCAAGGATGGGTTGGGACGTTAGCTCTTCGGTTTCTCCCCTTCGGAATGCTGCTGCGGGGCCGCCTGGTGCTGCTGTTGTTGCGGGGCGGCTTGACGCTGCTGCTGTTGCGGAGCCTGCTGTTGCGGAGCCGCCTGGCGTTGTTGCGGGGCCTCTGCGCGCTGCTGCTGCTGCGGAGCGGCTTGACGCTGTTGCGGGGCCTGCTGTTGGGGAGCCGCTACGCGCTGCTGTTGCTGAGGCGCCTGCTGTTGGGGAGCCGCCTGGCGCTGCTGTTGCTGCCGCTGCTGCTGTTGCTGCTGGTTTTGCTGCAACTGTTGTTGGTTCCTTTGCTGCTGCTGGTTTTGCTGTAGCTGCTGCTGGTTCTTTTGCTGCTGCTGGCTTTGCTGCAACTGCTGCTGATTTCTCTCAAGCTGCTGCTTCTGCTGCTGCTGATTTTGCTGCTGCTGGTTTTGCTGCAACTGCTGCTGGTTCCTTTGCTGCTGCTGGCTTTGCTGCAACTGCTGCTGGTTCTTTTGCTGCTGCTGGTTTTGCTGTAGCTGTTGCTGCTGCTGGCGCTGCTGGATCCCCGCCGGCGCTCTTACGTTGCGATCGGCCTGGAGCGGCGCATTGACGGCAACGCTGGCCGGACGGCCATGGTTGACCGTGGCAAACTGCGCCCGATTGGTGCTGGCCGTGTGCTCGTTCTCTATCTGAGCCCTCATGGGTGCGGCATGCTGTTCGCGGAGCGCGCTCAGTTCCGCGGGCCGGGCCCGGACCTGGATTCCACCGGAACCGCCGTTGAAGCTGACGCGAACGCTGACACTGTTTTCCTCGCGCACGGGGCGGTCGTAGGCGTAATGCGCCATGCCGGCGTTGATGCGATTGACGGAGCGGTTGTAGTTGAAGTGTCCGCCGCCCCAGTATCCGCCCTCGTAACCGAAGCCGATATAGCCGAAGCCGTAGTCGATGCCGCCATAGTAGCCGACGTGCTCACCCCAGTAGCCGTTATAGAAGCCGTAACGGCCCCGATAGAAGCCCCAGTAGCCGGGCGTCCAGAGCGCGCCCTGGTAGGGAGCCTCAACCCATGCGCCGGGGACCCAGTAATAGCCCTCTTGCCCCCAGGCCCAGTAGCCGGGCGTCCAGAGATAGTCGTCGCCTGGAGCATACGGCTGCTCATATTGAGGCAGCGGTGGCGGCGGCTCGGTCGCGTAGGCTACCGGCTGCTGTCCATAGCCTGGGTCACCCGCATACTGATCCTGTTGCTGGTACTGCGGGGCGCTGGCGCCGGGCGGGGGTGGAGCACTCTGCTGCGCGCTGTATGTCTCGGGCTGCTGCGCGCTTGAGTCGGCAACAGCAGGGGCCTGATTGACTGCCGCCGGGTCCGAAGCTGGGTCTTGCGCACCCGCCTGGTTCGTGTCCGCGGCCACCTGGGATGGGTTGGCATGGCATCCAGCGGTCAATAGCCCTAGCGCCAGGACAAACAGGGAAGATCGCCCAATTCCGGAGAGATAGTTCATTTCACACTCCATTCGAGTTGAATGCTAACTGGAGTGTGGAGAGCAATGCTGGCCTCTATTGACCAGTGCGGGAGCGAATCTAACGGCGCGTTCGAGGCGGGGCGGACTGGCCGCGATTGTTGGCCGGCGGAGTGGTGACGGGCTGGCGGGGGGCGCGGGCCTTGAGCAGATTCTGGCAAAGCTCGGAGTCCTGGCCTCGGGCAAGGCCGGGAGGCGCGGTCTCGGCGCGGCAGATCTGGAGCTCGTACTCGGCGAGCTGGCGTTCGACCGAAGGCGTGGGCGGCGTGGGAGCAGTGGTTACAGCGCTGCGCTCGACGTGGTTGAAGGGGTCGAGATCGTAGCGGGTGATGTAGTCCTCGGCGGGCCTTGGCTTGGCGTAGTCGAAGTGGTTCCAGGCGTAGAGAGTGGAGTGGCCCTCGCCGTTGGAGAGCAGGGCAAAGGCCTGGGTCCAGTTGGTGCCAGCCGGGTGGGTTGCGTTCCATACGGGCGCGCCGTGGCCTCCGTTGATCCAGCGGGCGCTCCAGGTGTGACTGCGGACGTCGTAGTAGAAGGCGGTGAAGAAGGTGTTGGGCTGGCAGTCGTGGCAGTTGTCGTAGAGGACAGGCCACTCGTCGGAGGCGTCGTCGGCGAAGCGAACGGGATCGAACCAGCGCAGGTTTGCTCCGGTGACGAGCGGGGCGAGGACGTGGCTGGTGAGCGAGGCCGACCAGACGGTGAAGGCACCAGAGCCCGGAGCGGACTGGGGGTTGGTGCGCTCTTCGGTGAGGACCAGAGCGGCATCGTACTCGACACCGATCTCGCGGATCGAGGTCCACTTGGTGACTTCAAGAGAGCGGGAGACCCAAGCGACGATGTTCTGGTCGCCGGCGGAGTGGAAGTCGATCCAGCGGAAGACACCGGAGGTCTGCTGGGCGCTGCCTGTGAGGCCGCAAAGAAGCACGGCGAGCGAGCAGAGACCGATGCGAGCAAAGGTGCGGCGCATGGACTAGATATACCAGACGGGGAGTCAGAGCCGGGGCTGGGCGGCCTTGTGCTCGCGCCACTCGGCGGCTGTGATCTCCCAGGTTTCAGCCGGGAGGCGGCCGCAGACGTAGCTGCCCTCGCCGAAGCCGACGAGGCGCATTCCTTCGCGCTCGGAGATGCGGCGTGAGGCGAGGTTGGCGGCGGCCTTGCTGACTCGCAAGAGCGGAAAGCCAAGCGAGTCAAACCAGAAGTCGTTGGCCCAGGCGCAGGCCTCGGTCATCAGTCCCCTGCCCCGCAGGTCGGGGATGAGCCAGAAGCCGCGATTGGTCTCATGGCCGAGGCGCAGTTCGATCGAGCCGACGATGTGCTCGGGGAAGTCGATGAGGCGCAGGGTCCATATCCATGCCTCATTCCGCGTGATCGAGGGCAGGCCGATGCTTTCGATGAAGAACCGTGCGCCATCGGGCGGGTAGGGCCAGGGGACGCGGCGGTCGAGGTAACGCACGATCTCCCAGCGGGGGAAGAGCTGCTGGATCTGGGTGGCGTCGGCCGGCGAAAGCGGCCGGAGGCAAAGGCGCGCGGTTTCGGCTGTGGGCAACATACCGGAGATGATAGCGCCAACCAAGGCGGCGAGCGAGCACAGGTTCGCGGCCGGGGGCGATAATGATAACTGGAGACTACTGGTGAAATCGGGATTTGTTGCCATTCTTGGGCGGCCCAATGTGGGCAAAAGTACGTTGCTGAATGCGCTGACCGGCGAGAAGGTGGCGATTGTGACCGCCAAGCCGCAGACGACGCGCAACCGCGTGATGGGCGTGGTGGAGGTTCCGGCGCAGAAGGGCGTGCATCCGGCGGCTCAGGTTGTGTTCGTGGATACGCCGGGGATTCATAAGCCGGGGTCGCAACTGGACCGGCGGATGTTGCAGGAGGTCCACGAGGCGCTGGAGACGCGCGACCTGGTGTTGGTGCTGGTGGATGCGACGCGGCGGGTGAAGCTGGAAGCTAAAGAAGAGAGCGCGGAGTTGAGTGTTGAGTCTTCCCCGGTCCCCGAAAGCGAGGGACCGGGGGCACCCATCTCCAGCGGCAAGGACAGGAAGACAGCGGATCACAAACCGAATTGGGCCAGCGAGGATGAGTTTCTCTTCGGGCTGGTGCGGAAGCTGGATTGCCCGGTGTTTCTGGTGGTGACCAAGGTCGACCTGGTGAACAAGAACGAGCTGCTGCCGCTGATCGACGGGCTGATGAAGCAGTACAACTTTGCCCAGGTGATACCGGTGAGCGCGCGCAAGCGGGACGGGCTGGATGTGCTGCTGCGGCAGATTGTGGAGGTGCTGCCGGTGGGCGAGCGCTTCTATCCGCAGGATCAGTACACGGACCAGCCGGTGCGGTTCATGGTGGCCGAACTGATCCGGGAGAGCATTCTGATCGAGACGGGCGAAGAGGTTCCGTACGCCTCGGCGGTGGTGATCGAGGAGTTCGAGGAGCCGCAGGAGGGGTCGAGGAATCCGCTGACGCGGATCATGGCGGCGATCTACTGCGAACGGTCGGGGCAGAAGGCGATCCTGATCGGCAAGGGCGGATCGAAGTTGAAAGAGATTGGAACGACAGCACGAAGGAAGATCGAGTCGCTGCTGGGAACGCGGGTGTACCTGGAACTGCACGTGATCGTGGAGCCGGGCTGGCGGGATTCACGGGGGTTTGTGGATTCGCTGGACTGGCGGAATCAACTGGAGCGGATGGCGAGCAAGCAGGTGGATGAGAAAGAGCCGGAGGAGTAGCTCCCCGGAATTGCCTGCACGTTGGGGCAGTCTGGACGCGGCAGCAGGGAACCACGATCAACTAAAACAGGGGCCATCAGGCCCCTGTTTTATTTTAGAGAAGGCTATGTAGAGCGGCGGGTCAGAAGACCCGGTAGCTGAGACCGACGCTGGCGCCGTAGGGATAGAGATTGGGCGTAACCTGCCAGTTCTGATACTCGATTTCGAAGGCGCGCAGGACGAAGCGCTTGCTGAGGCGGTAGTCGAGGCCGCCGCCGTAGGCAAAGGCCGCGGACCTGCCAGTGAGAAAGCTGCCACTGCCGAATCCGTACATGAATTTGCCGTAGGGCGTCGCGCGCTTGTACTGGGTGATGGGTATGCGAAAGCCGGCCATGTAAGAGCTCTCGGAGATGCCGAGGTACTGGTTCAAATTGAGGAAGCGGGCCTCGGCCTCAACCTGAACCCAGCGGGTAAAGTTGAAATCGACGTAAGCGCCGTAGCCGTAAAGGCGGTTGGGAGCGGTCTGCGCGACGCCGGTTCCGGCATAGTCGGGCTGGAAGGCCGAGCCTTCACCGCCGGCGTAGATCTTGAGCCTGCGGCCGGTAGCCGACTCCTCAACCTGCGCGAATGCCGATGCGGCCAGCGCGAGACAAGCGATCAAAAGAAAAATGGAACGTCTCATGGGCATTGTCTTTCCGATGCAATCGCGCCGTGATTGGCAGGAGCTAACCGGCCTGGCACGGCCTGTATCGGATGGGGTGCTAAAGCCCAAAGGCCTTGCGCCCCATTCCGGTTGCTGTTACTGGCCCGTTGCGGCGGTGGAAGGCGCCGCGTTTCCTGCAGGCGCGGCGGCAGGCGCGGGAGCAGGCTGGTTCTGATCGGCAGGCGGAGCCCCGGACGGCTGAGCGGCGCCGGCCGGAGCAGCGCCGGGCAGGTCAGCGGGCGGAGTGTTGGCATCCGGCGCCGGAACAATTCCGGAGTCGGCGGCCGGAGCCGCGGGAGGCGGTACGGCCGCGGCCTCATAACGCTGGAGCTTATAGAAGATGGGCGTGACCTCAAAGGGCATCTTGTCGCGCGCATTCATGGGCGCGTAGCGCTTGGCGTCGAGCATGTGAATCAGGTCGTCCCAGGGGTCGGTCTTGAGCCAGCTGCCGAGCGGCAGGGCCGCGGTCTGGTTCAGGTCGTCCCAATTGAGGGCCGGGGCCATGGAGCGCAGCTGCGCCAGCCAGGGCGTGCCGTCGGCCTTGAGCAGCGAGTCGCCGAGCTTGGGCGTGTTGAGCTGCTTGAGCACCTTGGCGCGATCCTGCAACTGGGCCAGGTAAAGCGCGGCGTTGGGCAGCTTGTCCTTGTACATGGAGTTATTGAGATACTCCATGGCCTTGGCGGCGGCGGTGCCGTTGTCCACGTCGGAGTGGTACATGTTGATGCGGGTGAAGGTGGACTCGTCCGGGAACAGGAGGCGGTCGTTAAATGCGTAACGGGTATCGATGTGGTGGCCGAGCGCGACATGCGCCAGTTCCATGGCGATGACCGAGGCGATGGCCTCTTCGCTGGGCAGCGAATCAAGCAGGCCCTTGGAGAGGAGAATGGTGTTTCCAACCGTCGTGGTCTCAACCGAATCGGTGAGCAGTACGCGGCAGTGAATCTGGTCGGTGAAGGCGAGATTGTTGGGAACCACGAGGTTGATAACGATCTGCCCGAGAACCTTTTCCTCGTATCCGCCGGGGGTGATGGGGGCCACCAGGCCGGCCTGGACGAGGCGATCGATCACGTTGTCCTCGGCCTCGGTGATCCACATGCGGGAGGCCTGGAGGGGACCTACGTCCTGCGAGTCGTTGCTCTTGTCGATGGCATCGTCGACCTTTACGCTGACGTTTTCGCTGTCGCGGGTGGGAAGCTTGAGCGAGTATCCCCAGAAGTGGGTCTGGGCCTTGAGGCCGACGGACTTTTCCCCTTCGATGCGCTCCGTCTCCTCGACATAAATTGCTACCGGGAGCCAGACGTCGGGCTGCACGTTGATGCGCCAACTGTCGAAGTGGAAGTAATAGCGCGAAGAGTCTTCGCTGGAGGAGTGGGTGTAGGTGCCGTTGAAGCGGACCACATTGCCCACCTGGTCCTCGATCCAGATGCGGCCATAGAAGCGGCCCTGTCCATTGACCTTGGGATGGACATCGAAGACCCAGGTGCGGACGGAGCCCAGGAACTCGCGGCGCACGTAGTTGAACTCATAGTGCTGGGTATCGAAGCCCGACGGGTCGATGAACATCATCTGCATGAAGCCGTTGGGATTGTAGGTGAACTTTTCGAGGCCCAGAATCTTAGTGAGACCGGTGATGGAGGCCAGCGAGCCCTTGAACCATCCGCCTTTTTTTCTATCCTGGGTGCGAGGCGTGTAGCCCATGTCGAAAAACACCTTGCCGAAGTCCACACGGCTGAGCATGTACTGATCGTCGACCGGCACGGAGTAGAGCTTCACATCCGGCTTGATGTCCTGGATGTAGGTCTCGACGAGCGGCGTACGCTCCTTGATTTGCTTGATGAGAACCTTCTCACGGGCAATAGCCTTCTGCACAAGCGCGGCCTGCTCGGGTGTAAGGGCGCGCACCTGCTCGTACTTCGGCGTCTTCTTGGCCCAGGCGCAGGGAACGCACACCAGAGTTAGGAGAAGTAAAACAAGGGGGATCTTCCGTGCTGTCATATCGGCTCCTGAGTTTTGCTAACAGAACCCCGCCATAAACGCCGTTCGGAGCGGTTCCAAATCCGGCGGGTTTCCAATGATACCGTTCGATACTGTGTCGATGCTACGCCAACTGAAACGTAATGGTGATGTTGGTGGTCAAGTCAACCGGTCTGCCGTTTTGCGTTGCGGGACGGAAACGGATCTGCTGCGCGACGCGCCGGGCCTCTTCGTCGAGGCCATGGCCGAGGCTGCGAATGATGCTCTGCACGATCACCTGTCCGGAGGCGGTGAAAGTGACATGGAGGACCACATCGCCCTGGATGTGCAACTGCTTTGCCTCGGCCGTGTATTGAACCGGCGGCTTGGAGACGATCTCAAGATCGGTGGATGCGACCTGCTGAACCGGGCGGTAGGCCTGGACCGGAGCCGCGACAGCGGGAATGCCCGCCGAAGCCACTTTTCCGTAGTTGCCGCCACCCGTGCCCACGGTGGCGCCCGGGATTCCTGCCGAAGCAACCTGGCCCACAACGCCGGCGCTTGAGCCGGCCTTGAGGCCGTTGCCGATTCCGGTGGAGCCGACCACGCCATGGGGCGCGACGGCCGGGCCCTGATTGCCGCCGTTGATATTTCCGATGGCGGCGACCGTCGCCGGTCGAGTAGCGTTGGGGTTGGGCGTTACGCCGAAGGTTTCGCCGAAGTGAACCGGAGCGGTGGAGGGCTTGACCTGATTATTCTGCGCGGGCATGGCTGCCGCCAGGGCAGCCTTGGGCTGGGGAGCGAGCACGACCGTCTGCGGCTTGGGCTGCGCCTGAGGAAGGTTGATCTTGGCTTCCATCTGAACCGGCTTGGGTTCGGGCGGCTTGGGCTGGGGCAGCTCGATCTTGCGCTCCATCAGTTCGATCTTTGGCGGAGTGGGCGGCGGCGGAAGCTTGGGCAGCTCCGGCTGCACCTTGGGCTTGGGCGGCGGCGTCTGGGTTGGCACAATGAGCTCGGTTACCTCATAGTGCTGCTGAATCACCCTTTTGGTCATCATTCCAAGGAGGAGGATGACGGCCAGAATGCACAAGTTGATCACTGAGCTGGTTACAAAAGACGCCATTCGGCCTTCGGGTTCGGGAAGCAGTCCGAAGTTCGTCCGTCCTGGGGAATAGCTCATCAACCTTACCTCTGTTCTTGACTCGGCGGGGTTGCCGCGTGCCGAGGCTGGAATCTTTTCGTTTCTACCTTTGCTGGGGGCCGCGCCCCCTGGAAAATCTCTCAGCCGCGGACCGGATCAACCACCCTCGGCGCCCTGTAGATTACATCCCCGGGACCTCATCGGCCCCTGGAACGAAGGATTCAAGCCGGCGTCCCTCCTGGTGGAACACAACAAAAACCATGGTGTTCAGCAAAACAACTCACTTTCGCGCAGAGCGCTATTATCCATCATTCCCATTCTGGACCCAAATTGCCATCCCACTTCCGGACTATCCTCCTTGATTCCGGCCCATCAACAAACGGGCAGAGCAAGGAGGGCCTCCACCAGAGGCGAAAATATCCAAACCTTTGTCTTGAATGGAAAGCTCTCCCATTCAGCACAGAGTTAAGTCTCCCATGCGCCAGGCCGGGAGCGAAAGCCGCCCATGTCAAAGACCCGCACCAAAGGGCCAGCGCCCCCTGCGCACCGGCTAATCTTATTAGACCCAAGGTAATCTAAACTGTTCCGCAATGAACAGCCTTTTTTGTTAAGAAACAAGACATTTCTCCCTTGACGGCACCCGGGCAGGCCAGATCGGGAATGAACCGAAAAGCTCGATATTAAACTTATGATTTCTTGTGACTTATCTAAAGGAATTGGGACGCTTTGCGAACACCAAATTGCGTACGGCATCAAATCCAGCGTTTTTTTGCTGTTTAGCCATTCGCTTCATCCAGATCCCTGACCTGACCGATGCGTTCGACCCCCGAGAAGCCGCCTGCAAATCACTCGTGAATTCTGTTGGAATGGGCTGCACTTCCACTCTGGCCGACGGGGATGTGCAGCGAATGAAAGTGGGGTTCAGGATGCGGAATGGAAGAAATCTCCCAGACCGGCACGCTGGGCATGGGCGGCCATGGTGGATTGAATCTCAAGCGCCAGTTCGAGAGCGGCGCGGCCCTGGCGGGCGGTGACGCGGGGCGGACGGCGGGTGCGGACCGATTTGAGGAAGGACTCGATCTCAAGGCGCAGGGGCTCGCCGGGGGCAACCTCCGGCTTCAAGAAACTGAGGCCGGGGGCTGGACCCGAGGCGCCCGATGCCTGGAGTTTGGCGAGCAGCGCCGGATCGGCCTTGCCGGAGGCCAGCGCGGCGGCCAGTTCGGGCGGGAGGCTGGCCAGCGCCGGATCGATGCGGATGACGAGCAGCTCGCGGCGGGCGTAATCGACCGAGACGTACTGGTGGGGCTCGAAGAAGCGGAGCTTTCTGACCCTTTCCGTGGAGACGCGCGAAGCGGTAAAGTTGGCAACGCAGCCGGACTCGAACTCGACGCGGACGTTGGCGATATCGACGCGGGGCGAGACGATGGGCAGGCCGACGGCGCGAACCTCGCGCACCGGCGAGGCAGCAAAGGTGAGCACGATGTCGAGATCGTGGATCATCAGGTCGAGCACTACATCTACGTCGAGGGCGCGGGGCGTGAAGATGCTGAGCCGGTGGGCCTCAAAGAACATGGGGCGGCGCAGACGGGGCTCGACCGTGAGTACGGCCGGATTGAAGCGCTCGAGATGGCCGGGCTGGAGAATTCGGCTGCCGCGCTCGGCGCGCGCAACCAGGTCGTCGGCCTCGGCGAGTGTGGCGGCCAGGGGCTTTTCGACGAGCAGGTCGATGCCGGCATCGAGCAGTTGGGCAGCGACCGCGTGGTGGTGCACGGTGGGCACGGCTACGTCGGCGGCGTCGAGCCGGAGGTCGGCCGAGAGCAGTCTTTCCACCGAAGGAAAGACGGGAATGCTGTACTGAGCCTCAACCTCGGCGGCGCGCGCGGGGTCAGGCTCGACGGCGGCGACCAGAGCTACGCCCTGCGCGGCTTGTTCTAGCTCGCGGAGAACGCGCAGGTGGTTGCGGCCGAAGGATCCGGCTCCGGCGACGGCAACGCGCAGGATGGAGTCAGCGGCTATTGGGCTGCCTCGCTCTCGCCGGAGCCGCCCTCGACGGTCTTCAGGCAGCGGCGATAGAGGTCGAGCAACTGGTTGACGTGCTCCTCTGGCTTGGGCGCCGATGCCGCGGTGAAGCCGGTAGATGGGGCCGCGGTGCGGCCGATGCCGGCGACGCCGGCGATGAACTTCATCAGGTCGAGAGCAACATCTTCCTTGCGGCGAATGCCGGGGCCAATGATGTTAGGTGCATCCATATTTGATTGTCTCCAAGTGAGGATGCTAGCAGATTGGGCGCGGGGAATGCCGTCGCGGCGCGCTCTCAATTTACTCTTGTAGGCGATGCGGATTGTCTACATCGGATTGGGCGCGAACCTCGCGAGCCAGGCCGGAGGGCCGGAGGCTACGCTGGCCGCAGCCGTCGGGCGGATGAGCGCGCTGGGCCGCGTGACGGCGAGGTCGCGGCTCTACTCGACTGCGCCAGTGGGGTTCGCCGATCAGCCCCGGTTTGTGAATGCGGTGGTGAGGCTTGAGACTTTACTGGAACCGCGAGAGATTCTGGATGCGCTGCTGGGCATTGAGGCTGAGTTTGGGCGGGACCGCAGCGCGGGCGTTGCAAATGGGCCGCGGACGCTCGATCTCGACATCCTGTTGATTGAGGGTGAGCAGGTGAATGAGTCGGGGCTGGTGGCGCCGCATCCGCGGCTGCATCAACGTGCCTTCGCGCTTGCGCCGCTGTGCGAAGTTGGGGCGGGAGCGCGGGACCCGGTGAGTGGCGTAACGATGGCGGAGTGGCTGGAGCAGTTGCCGCCCAGCGAGCGGGAGTCGGTGGAGCCGATTGAAAGTGAAGTGTGGCAGGCCATGGATTGCGGCTCGGAAGCTGGTTGAACCCGTAGAATCGTGAAGTGAGCCTTAGCTTTGAAGTGACGAATGAGAGTGCCTCCGGCGGGCGGCGGGGCGCGATCGACCTGCCCCATCGGACCGTCGAGACGCCGGTGTTTATGCCTGTGGGCACGGCGGGCACGGTGAAGGCCGTGGCACAGGACGTGCTGGAATCGCTCGACGCAGAGATCATTCTGGGCAACACCTATCATCTCTATCTGCGGCCCGGGCACGAGGCCATCCGGCGGATGGGCGGGCTGCACAAGTTCATCAGTTGGCCGCGGGCGATGCTGACCGACTCGGGCGGCTTTCAGGTGTTTTCACTCAGCGAGCTGCGCAAGGTGACCGACGACGGCGTCCGGTTCCGGTCGCATCTGGACGGCAGCTCGCACTTCTTCACTCCCGAGCACTCGATGGACGTGCAGATCGCGCTGGGCGCGGACATTTGCATGAGTTTTGACGAGTGCACGGAGTATCCGGCCGAGCGCAGGCGCGCAGAAGAGAGTCTGCGGCTCACCATGGCCTGGGCGCGGCGGTCGCTCGACCACTTCCGCGCGCATCAGTACGAGGTGCCGTGGCACGAAGAGTTGGACGGACGCACGCAGTCGCTCTTCGGCATTGTTCAAGGCGGCATGTACACCGACCTGCGGCGCGAGTGCGCCGAGCGGCTGGTGGAAATGGACTTCGACGGCTACGCGATCGGCGGCCTAAGCGTAGGCGAGCCGAGAGAGCTGACGCTGGAGATGATCTCTGAAGTCCTGCCGCTCTTGCCAAAAGACAAGCCGCGCTACGTGATGGGCGTGGGCTATCCGGACGAGATCGAGCAGTATGCGCGCCTGGGCGTGGACATGATGGACTGCGTGCTGCCCACCCGCGCCGCGCGGCACGGCCTCTTGTTTACCAGCGAGGGTCGCTTGAATATCAAGGGCAAACGATTTGCCGAAGACCAGTCGCCGCCCGATCCCAACTGCGATTGCATGGTGTGCCGGCGCTATTCGCGGGCTTATCTGCGCCACCTGATGCACTCCGGGGAGCCGCTGTCCGCGGTGCTGAACTCGATCCATAATCTGGCGTACTACCTGGGGATCATGCGGCGGGTGCGGGCGGATCTGGAAGGCGCGACCAGTTGAGACCGATCGCGCCTTCAGGGTTTGCGGTTCAGATTGCACCGCCGAGGAGCTGCTTGAGAGCCTGCACGTATTCGGTGAGAGCCTCGCGGCCTGCTTCGGTGATGCGGTAGGTGGTCTGCGGCTTGCGCTGGACGAACTTCTTCTCCATCGACACGTAGCCGGCCTCTTCGAGTTTCGTAAGCTGCGCGCCGAGGTTGCCGTCGGTCGAGCCGGTCTTTGCGCGCAGCCAGGTAAACTCCGCCTCGTCGACTCCCGTGAGCAGCGAGAGCAGCGCCAGGCGCAGCTTGCCGTGGATGACGGGATTGAGTTCCGGCAGCTCAGGCATGGCTGGCGACCTGCCTGCGCTGACGCGCTTCCTTAAACATCATGTAGCTTCCGAAGGCGATCTGGCAGAAGAAGTTGGCAACCAGCAATCCGATGAAACTCTGCCTTGTGGTGCCCACGCACGAGATTACCGCCAGGGACCACCAGATCATCGCGCAGGCAAATTGCAGTTTCCACTTGAGAACCATGCTGGAGGCCGCGTTGGCCGTGCCGAGCATGATGCCAATGATGGCGACAATAAGGTTTGAACTAGACCGGCCGCCGATGCCCAGCGACGGAATGAAGATGGCCATCGATACTCCCACGGCGATCCAGGTGGAGGTAATGGCGCGGCTAACCGTCGTGGGTGGGTTCGACTTCCGCCTGGCCGGGTCCATGCGCCAGGCAATGATGCCAAACGTCACAATCATTGCTGCTGCCACGGTGATGTTCCAGGCCAGGCTGGGATGGCTTCCCCAGGCAGACCAGGCAATGGCGGCATAGTAGGCCACGCCCCAGAGGACGAAGACCCATCCCCAGCTTTCCGTGTTTCGCCGGCCCTCGGCGATCATGGATTCGATGAGGTTGAGTCGGTCGGTGAGTTCGTTGGCGGGAAGGGATTCGGTCATCGGGATAGTCTCCTTGGGTGGATCGAGATTACATAAAGCACTCTACATACTAGAGCACTTTTCGTCAAGGGGATTTGGGGAGTTTTTTCTATCCCTATTAAGTCTCTTGCAAACAACTATTTATAGATGATCGGACGATGCGGACCGGCTGCGCGCCGGCAGCCATTCACCTGAGATATGGTCCGAGTGCGGCCAGAACGACCGCCATCACCGACTCCCAGTCGCCGGGTGCGGGCTGGCGGAAGAGCCTCGCGGTGGGGTACCAGGGGCTGGTCCCGATCGACTGCATCCAGCGCCAGTCGGCGAGGTGGGGCAGGAGAATCCATACCGGTTTGCCCATGGCTCCGGCGAGGTGGGCGATGGATGTATCGGTGGTGATGACGAGGTCGAGGGTGGCGATGAGGGCTGCGGTGTCGGCCAGGTCGCGGTCCTGGGCTGCGCCGTCGCGGAGGTGGATTGCCGGCGGAAGCGAGGCGATCTGCTGTGCCTGTTCGCCCTTTTGGAGGGAGATCCAGTTGGCTTCGACGCCGGCAAGCAGCGGCAGGAAAGTGGAGAGCCGTGTGGAGCGCTGATGGTCGGCCTTGTAATTTGGGTTGCCCGCCCAGGCAATGCCGATACGGGGCCCGGAGTTGAGGCTGGGGAAGTCGCGGAGTTTTTCGGCGGCGGCAGCGGGATCGGCGGCAAGGTAGGGACCGGGCCAGGGGACTGTCTCCGGCGTGGTGGCAAAGACCGCGGGCAGGCTCATGAGCGGGCACTCGAGGTCGAAGTCGCACTCGGTGTGGGCTGCCTCAGCGGTAAGCGGGATGACGCGAACCTGACCGGAACGGACGACGGCGAGCGAGCCGGCGAGCCGCTCGACGGCGAGCGAGCCGGCGAGCCGCTCGACGGCGGGCTGCACGGCGAGGATCGGCGCGCCGCCGCGGTCGGCGACGAGCGAGGCATAGCGGCAGAACTGGATGGTGTCGCCGAGGCCCTGCTCGGCGTGGAGCAGGATCGAGCGGCCGCGCAGGGGCTCGCCGTGCCACCTGGGTTGGGCGAAGCGAAGCGGGCTGCGCTGGACATCGCGGAAGTTCCAACGGGCCTCATAGGCTCTCCAGCCGCGGGTCCAGTCCCCGGCGCGGAGCTGGGTGAGGGCCAGGTTGTACCGGACGCCGTGGGAGCGGGGATCGAGAACCGCGGCCTTCTCGTGGGCGCGAAGGGCCTCTTCCATGCGGCCGAGTTCAATGAGCGAGTTGCCGCGGTTGGAGGCGGCGGCGCGTGCGCCTGCGGTCTCGGCCTGCTCGAAGACTGCAACGGCTTCTTCAAATCGGCCCTCGCAGTGAAGAAGAATGCCATGGGTGTTGAGGACCTCGGGGTGGCAGGGCGCGCGCTCCTGTGCCTGACGCAGCCACTGCCAGGCGCCGGTGAGGTCGCGCTCGGCGACGTTGCCGGTGTTGAGGCGGAATTGGCACCAGCCGAACAGGGTCTCAATGTTTCCTGGATCGATTGAGAGGGCGTGGCGGAGGTGTTTCTCTGCTTCTTCCGGCCGATTGCGGCCGCGCTCGATGAGCGCCAGGTTGAGCCACGCGGAGATGAGATCGGGGCGGAGTTCGGCTGCGCGGAGCAGAGCTGCTTCCGCCGCTGGTTCCCTGCCCTCTTCGCGCAGCAGAGCGCCGAGGTTGAGCCACGCGGCGGCAAAGTCGGGGCGCAGAAAGAGGGCGTGTCGATAGCGGGCCTCGGCCTCTGCGTTGCGGCCCAGACGAACGAGCGCAAAGCCGGTGGCGAAGTGGGCCTCAGGCGAGTGGGGCGCGAGAGCCAGGGCCTGATGGTAGCGGGCCAGAGCCTCCTCGTCGCGGTTGAGCAGGGCGAGGGCGTTGCCTACGCCGAGATGGGCGGGGAGCATATCGGGGCGGCTGCGCAGGGCAAGCTCGAACTCGGCCAGAGCGTCGGCGGCGCGGCCGGCGGCGAGGCGAAGCTCGCCGAAGCCCAGGCGCGTGAGCGGATGGATGCCGTCCAGACGAATGGCGGCGTGGTAGGCGTACTCGGCCTCGTTGAATCGGGAAGCCGCGGTGTAGGACTGGCCGAGCGCGATCCAAGCCTCGATTCTGTTAGGTGCGGCGGCCGTGGCGGCGATGGCGGTCTCAATAGCGGCGGCGGTTTGATGACTGGCCAGAGCGACCAGGCTGATGGCGAGCAGTGCGTCGGGGTGGGAGGGGTTCTGTGCGAGCACATGCTGGCAGCGGCGCGCGGTCTCAAGAAGAGCGGCGCCTGGAGCCAGGGGCGGCGGAGGCGGAGATGCTGTTTCGCACGAAGTCACTAGCGCCAAGCTAAGCGGTGGCGGGATGGGATTCAACGGAGATCAGGGGCGGCGAGAGAGGGAGATTCCCGATATGAGATCGATTCCCGCGAGCGGGACGCGCGAGACGAGGCCGAGAGAAAGCACGGCTCTTGCGGAATTCGACCGTTCTAGAGAGCGTAGGCTACGCGGTAAGGCGCTCGAGCTGGTCGGGCTTGACGATGGTGAGGCTGGCGCCCTTGATGGTGATCCACTGATCGCGGCGGAACTGATTCAGCAGCCGCGTGACGGTCTCCCGCGAGGTGCCTGCCATGTTGGCGATCTCTTCGTGGGTCAACGCCATGGTGAAGCGGATTTCTGCCTTGCCGTCGGCTGCCGAACGGCCCCAGTCAAGCAGCAATCGCGCCAGACGGCCGGCCGCCGAACCGGAGAGGGCCAGGCGCTTGGCGTCGTGGAAGACGGTGAGGTATTCGCCGGAGAGGGATTGGGCCGCGTGCATGGAGGCGATGCCGTGTTTGGAGAGGAAGTCGAGGAACTCCTGCTTGCGAACGGTCTTAACCGTACAGGGCTCGATGGCTTCGGCGGTGACCTCGTGGGGAACGTTGGCGAGAACCGCGCTCAGGCCCATCACGTCTCCGGGGCCGGCGATCTTTAGGATCATGGTCTTGCCGTCGCGGGAGGTCGAGGAGATCTTGACCTGGCCGAAACAGATGACGAAGACATTGCGCGCCAGATCGCCCTCGGAGAAGAGCTTTGCGCCGCGCGCATGGCTCATCATGATTCCGATCTTGTCGTAGTCGGCCAGAGCCTCCGGCGTCAGGTTGCAGAACATGCGCAGATGGCGATGCTCGCAGTTCAAGCAATCTTCCGGAGGGTGATGAGGATGGATCGAAGCCATAGGTATCGCGGGGACGTTCAGGAGCAAGTATACCTGATTGGGGCGCAATGACAGCACGATGATTGACAGAATCGTGTGGCAGCGCCAACGGGAAATCCGAGCGAAGACGCGAGGGGCGCAAAGCCTGCCTCGAATCCTGCCCTAAGCCCATGATTGTCTTCTACTTAGAGGGATGCTTCGGGGGCGCCGAGCTCGCCGCGCCGGCGCCGCATTGGAAGCACCCGGGCGCGATAGCAACTGACATAGGCCCGGGAGACCTCGCGCGCCAGCTCTTCGAGCAGATTCATGCGCAGGGGCGGGAACTCCTCAAAGGCGCGGTGCAGCGCATCGATGGGCAGCATCATGAGCGTGCTTTCCACCAAAGCGGTGAGCGTGTAGGTGTGCGGAGCGCCCGAGAGCGCGGCGGCCAGTTCGACGATTTCTCCCGCACGAACCGATCCCAGCGTAACCCGCATACTCATCCGCTCGGTCTTGCGCAGGAATTCGCCGGCAACCACGACGTAAAGGCCGCGGCAGGGGTCCTGCTGGCGGAAGGCGGCCTCTCCGGGCGCGATCTGAAGGCACTGCGCGGCGCTGCTGAGCAGGCCGCTGGTCTCGGGCGGGCACTGGAGCAGCTCAGCGATGGGATGCGCGCTGACGGCGGCCATCCGGCTTGTAGTCTGGTGTGGCTGAGCGCTCAAAACCGCCTCTTCAATTCCGTTTGAACCATGCATTCGCGAACAAGCCAGAGACAATTGGCAACAACCTCTCGTCCCGCTCTCTTGGTTGGCTTCTCACCGCTGAAGGCTTCGCCTTGTAGACGCCGGCGAGCCTTTGCCCGCGACCGGCGTCGGCCCCGCCGGCCATCTCACTCCGGGGGGACGCAGAGCACCGGGACCCGCGAGCGGGCCATGAGAGCGAAAGTAGTGCCGTGGGGACCGGGTGTGCCGCTGGCCCGTTTTGCGCCCACGACAAGGACGCAGGGATGCACCTGCTCGATGGCTTGTTCGACAGCATCGACGGGATCGCCGTCTTTGACAATCTCCTGGATGAGAAGTCCGCGGCGCGGATGCACGCCGTAGTCCTCGATGCGCGCCGGGTTCGCCATGGCCGGAGCAGCGGCCTCCGCGGCAGTGCGCGAGTGAACGATGAAAAGGGGCCGGTTGAAGGTCTCGGCCAGCGAACTGGCGGCAGAGGCGGCGGCTGGGGAGGCGGCGTTGCGCTCAATGGCAAGCAGAACCGGGCCGCCCGGCGTGGGCCGGTTGGGCCCGGCGTTCCAGTCGGCGGCGACGGCCAGCACCGGACACGGGGCCAGGCGGACAAGCTTTTCGGCTATGGCTCCGACGACTACCGGGCCGGCGCCTTCCCGGCCTTCGGTCCCAATCACCAGCAGACTGGCCTGGTACTGCCTGACCACATCGATGAGCATCATGGCGACTGCGCCCTGGCGAATCTCGGAGTGGCTGTGAATACCCTCCTGGAGCATGTCGGCGCAGAGCTTGTCGAGGACCGAGCGAGCCTTGCTGTTCAGATGGTCGAGAACAGGGGCGGGAATTTGGTCGACGGCGGCGTAGTCGATGGGGTCAAGACCGTGCGCCAGGATGATCCGCGCGCCATAGGCGGTGGCCAGCTTGCGGGCGTACTCGAGGGCGGCCTCCGCCTGTCCTTGCAGGTCGGCGGCAACAACGATCGTCTTCAAGCCACTCAAAGGGCTCATAGGAACCTCCGCCAGCGCCCGGGAAGGCGCGCGCACTGGCCTTTAGACTCTGCGTACTGAGGGACAGGTAACAGTGACTCGATTCACCACAGGACGTGATTTCTATCACAATCTAATGTAGTGAACAGGCATTCTGGCCTTCGGATTGAGGCGCGTAGGCCGCTCGGAGAAGGGACTTTCAGGCAATCTTAAGGGTCATTTGGCGTTCCTCATGTTAGCCTTTGGGGGTTATGAAAAACTCACTGATTCAAACTTGTGTTGTCTATTTGCGCACGGGAGGCAGAATTGTGTCCGCGCTGCTGCTGGCGGTTTTGGCGGTTGCGTGCGTGGTTGCGCAGGCTCCGGTGCCGGACTCACCCGCAATCGAGGCCCAGGCCAAGGCCATGCTTTCCAAGCTCACGCTGGATCAGAAGATCCAGTTGCTGGGCGGCGTCGACAGCATGTATACGCAGGCCATTCCGTCGATCGACCTGCCCAAGCTGAAGATGTCGGACGCTTCGATGGGGATCCGGACGTGGGGACCGACTACGGCCTACGCTGGCGGAGCTGCACTGGCGGCAACCTGGGACCGCAGCCTGGCGCGCAAGGCGGGCGAGTCGATCGGCCGCGACGCACGGGCGCGCGGCGTTAATATCCTGCTCGGACCGGGCGTGAACATCGCCCGCTCGCCGGTGAATGGACGCAACTTCGAGTACCTCTCCGAGGACCCGTATCTGAACGGCGAGATCGTAGCGCCGTTCATCGAGGGCGTGCAGTCCGAGGGCGTGATGGCGACGGTGAAGCACTACGCGCTGAACAACTCCGAGTTCGACCGGCACAACGTGGACGTGACGATCGACGAGCGGACGCTGCGCGAGATCTATCTGCCGGCCTTTGAGGCGGCGGTCAAGAAGGGTCACGTCGACGCGGTGATGAACTCCTACAACCTGGTCAACGGCGCTCACGCCACCCAGAACGAGTTCCTGAACCTGAAGGTGCTCAAGGGCGAGTGGGACTTCAAGGGCGTCCTGATGTCCGACTGGGTTGCCACTTACGACGGCGTGGCGGCAGCCAACAACGGGCTCGACCTGGAGATGCCTTACGCCTCTTTCATGAATGCGAAGACGCTTCTCGATGCGGTGAAGGACGGCCGCGTGAAGGAAGCCACCATCGACGACAAAGTGCTGCGCCTGCTGAGGACAGAACTGCGTTACGGATTCGCGAAGCGTCCGCAGTGGGATCCTGCCGATGGAACCTACTCGGTGAAGGGACGCGAAGTGGCGCTTGCCGGCGCGCGCGAGAGCGTTACGCTGCTCAAGAACGAGAACCATGCGCTGCCGCTCGACGCGGCCAAGACCAAGACCGTTGCCGTGATCGGTCCCGATGCCTGGCCCGCGGTGGTCAGCGGCGGCGGATCGGCGCAGCCTACGCCATTGACCTCGGTGAGCACGCTTGAGGGCGTTGCCAACCTGCTGGGACCGAATGCGAGCGTGCTTTATACACGCGGCGTTCCGGATATGTCCGATGTTTTCCGCAATACGCATTGGGAAGGCCAAGTGAAGGTGGAGACGTACGCCAACCGCGATTTCGCGGGAGCGGCCATTACGGCGACGCAGAGGGCGGCAAATGACTGGAAGTATCTGCAATGGGCTCCGGACGGCGACCCGCGCTCGGTGCGCTACTCGGCCACCTTCAAGGCGGACAAGGCCGGAAAGTACGACCTGGTCGTGGCCTCAAGCGGACAGGACATCTATAAGGTTGCAGTGGACGGCAAGACGCTGATCACGCAGGTAGAGGAAGAGGCCGAGACACCGCAGTCGGTTGTGCTCGATCTCGCGGCTGGACAGAGCGTGAAGCTGACAGCGGAGTATGTGCCTCATGCGGCTGGCGTGGCCTTTGGAATGGGGCTCGTCAACGAGCAGGACCTAGTGACGGCCGAAGCTCGCGACATGGCGGCGAAGGCCGATGTGGTTGTGGTCTGCGTGGGCTTTGGGCCGACTACCGAACAGGAAGGCCGCGACCGCACCTTCGATCTTCCCTGGGGACAGGACACGCTGGTGAAGGCGATGGCGGCTGCGAATCCGCACACAGTGGTAATCCTGACCGGCGGCGGGAGCATGAACCTGACCGGCTGGCTCGACAAGGTTCCTGCCGTCGTCGATAGCTGGTATCCGGGACAGGAAGGCGGAACGGCGATCGCGGAGGTTCTGTTCGGCAAACACAACCCCGAAGGCAAGCTGCCCATCAGTTGGGATCGCGCCTGGGAGGACGACCCGAGCTACAAGTGGTACTACGGCGATCCCAGGAAAGATACGACGATGCAGTCAACGTGGGGATCGTTCGACCCGTCTGCTCCGGGCGCGATGAAAACGCTCACGATCCGGCACGTTGAGTACGGCGAGAAGCTGATGGTCGGCTATCGCTACTGGACGACGACGGGCAAGCACGCGCTCTATCCGTTCGGGTTCGGGTTGAGCTATACGACCTTCAAGTTTGCCAACCTGAAGGTTCCGGCGAAGGCGGATTCAGGAGCAACGATTGCGATCAGCTTCGAGGTGACCAACACCGGCCCGGTCGAGGGCGCGGAAGTGGCGCAGGTCTACATGTCCGATCCTTCGGCGAAGGTGGATCGTCCGGAACGGGAACTCAAGGGTTTCGAGAAGGTGAACCTGAAGCCGGGCGAGACGAAGCAGGTGACGGTGAATCTGGACGCGCGGGCCTTCAGCTACTGGAGCGAGACGAAGCACAACTGGACGATCGACCCCGGCAAGTTCGTGGTGCGCGTGGGCGACTCCAGCGAGAATACGCCGTTGAGCGCGGAGATTGCCGTTTACTAAAACTCGCCTGATTCAACGCCAGAGGTCGAGGAAGCCGCGAAGGGCTTCCTCGACCTTTTTTATTGTGGGCTCGTCGATGACGCCGATGCGCGGACCGATCTTTGTTCGCGGAACCGTTGTTGGCTTATCGACCATGATCTGCGAGGGCACGCGCAGTCCGGTTACGTCTCCGGGTGGAACGGAGACACGGAAGAGTGGAGCGTCGTGGAGTTCGCTGGTGAGCGGGAGGACTACGACGGAGGGGTGCAGCTCGAAGGCGTCGTTTTGGGTGACTAACGCGGGCCGAGGTTTGCCGTAGTCGCCGGAGACGGCGATCATCACCAGGTCGCCGCGGTTCATCGGCTGCCTTCTGTGTCGCTTACGTCGGCGATCCAGCGCATGATTTCGGCCTCGTCGCTGGAGCTCGAGACGAGCTGGGACTGGCGGCGGGCTTCGGCGGCGAAGTGACGCCGGCGGACATCGTCCACAAAGGCGCGCATGAGGTCGCGCAGGACCTCGGCCGCGGACTGGCCTTCAAATTCCGCGGCGGCCATGAAGTCGGCCTTGAGGACTGCGTCAAGACGGAGGTTCAGGGTCGTCTCCCGGGAGAGTGTGGCAGGCTCGGCCATGGTGGTCACCTCACTGTTCATCGTACGTCTATTTCGTAACTATATCTAGTAAATACGTCTTGCATATACATCTTCGCAGTCTGGTGGCGGGTGTGTGTTCTGCCTACCC